>Ga0182012_10000005_pt1 | contig 245694 bp, 209 predicted proteins | sample 612S2SmetaG_FD_120486 | JGI IMG/M metagenome (GOLD analysis project Ga0182012, IMG submission 120486) | Permafrost microbial communities from Stordalen Mire, Sweden - 612S2S metaG | ecosystem: Environmental > Terrestrial > Soil > Wetlands > Permafrost | place: Sweden: Stordalen | collected... | reverse complement strand
CTCGCGGAATCCAGCCATGGTCTTGTCGGAGAACACGACCCCCCAGCCGAAGGTGTCGTCCGGCCGGTTGCGCTCGTAGACCTCGACCCTGGCGTTCGGGAGAGCCTTCTTGAACAGGATCGCAGAATAGAGTCCCGCGGGGCCGCCGCCGAGACAGACGATGCGCTTCATGGATTCGCCCTCCCACCGGCTTCTAGTATGGAATGGATATTTTAAGTGTCAAGCATTAGCATGGGATCCCGCGGGTTTTGCTGCGGGGAGGTGATTCATGGCCAACGCGGACAATTTGGCGTTCTCCGACCGGCTCGGCGGCGCCCCGCACTCGAAACAATCGCTGCGTCTGTGGCTGAAGCTGTTGAGCTGCACGCTGATCGTGGAGAAGAGGCTTCGGGGCCGGCTCGATGCGGATTTCAACACGACGCTGCCGCGCTTCGATGTGCTGGCGGCCCTGGAGCGCCATCCCCGAGGCTTGAAGATGTCGGCGCTCTCCGAGTTCCTGATGGTCTCGAACGGCAACGTCACAGGCGTCGTCTCGCGGTTGATCGAGGACGGTCTGATCACGCGCACGGTGGATCGCGCCGACCGCCGCTCGGCGACCGTGCGGCTGACGCGCAAGGGACGCGACTCGTTCGCGAGAATGGCGGCTGCCAACGAGCGCTGGATAAAGTCCATGTTCTCGGCGCTTTCTGATGGCCAGACCGAGGAGCTCATGCGCCTGCTGACCCGGCTGCGCGGCTCCATCGAGGCGCATCCGATCTGAGTTGCGCCCCGTAAATTCGGCGACCGCCGCAGTCAGCCTGTGCGGATCGCCGCAGCGTCCCGCGCCAGCGCCTCAATTCGGGCCCAGTCGCCCGTACGCACGAGGTCGGGCGGCGCGACCCAGGAGCCTCCCACGCATATCACGTTGGGCAACGCCAGATAGCGGGCAGCCGTCGCTCGGCTGATGCCGCCGGTTGGGCAGAACTGCACGTCCGGAAACGGCGCGTAGAGAGCTTGCAGCATGCCGATGCCGCCCGCCGGCTCGGCCGGGAAGAATTTCAGCACGTCGAAACCCGCCTGGCGTGCGACGATCAATTCCGACGGCGTCATAACGCCCGGCAGAAGCGGAAAGGGCGCACCCCGCGCAGCCGACGCGAGTTCCGGCGTCAGTCCGGGCGTCACCCCGAATTGAGCCCCGACCCGAGCGGCCGCCGCGAATTCAACGGCGCGAGTCAGCGTACCGGCACCGACGACCGCCTGCGGCACCGCCCTGCGAATCGCCTCGATGGCGGCGAGTCCGGCGGCACTTCGCAAGGTTATCTCCAGCACGCGCAAGCCACCCGCCGCAAGCGCTCGGGCGAGCGGTACGGCCTGCTCCAACTCGGTGATCGTCAATACCGGTATAACCGGCGCCAATCCGGCGATGTCACGGATATTCACGGTCCATCCTCGCGGTTTGCGGCAATCAGCGTCACCCCCATCAGCCAGCACGCGTGCCGCCCGGTCGGACGCGTGCGAGCGGTTGCGGCGGGGACATCATAACATCTAGCAAAATGCCGATCGCGGCGCCGATAATGGCCGAACTCGTACGAGAAAAATCGACCAAGGATATGCTGCGCCCATGACACGAGTGGTTTGCATCGGCGAATGCATGGTGGAGCTGCGGGCGCTTGGGGCGGACACCTTTGGGCGCTCCTACGCCGGAGACGCGTTCAATACGGCGGTGTACCTGAAGCGCTGCGTGTCCGGGGCCAGAGTGCAATTTCTGACCGCCACCGGCAGCGGATCGCTGAATCAATCGATGCGGGCAGCGTGGCGTGCCCACGGGATCGACGAAGAGCTCGCATTCGTCGCGGGCGACGGGCCGCCGGGCCTGTATCTGATCGAGACGGATGCGCACGGTGAGCGCACGTTCCAATATTGGCGCAGTCATTCCTGCGCGCGTCAGTGGCTTACGCAATTGCATCGGCGCGGCGAAAGCCTGCTGTGGAACGCGGACATCGTGTACCTGTCGGGCATCTCTCTGGCGATCTTGACCGAGGATGACCAGGTACGCGTCGTTGAATTGCTCGAACGACTGAAAGGTCACGTGGGTCATATCGCCTTCGATCCGAACATCAGGGCAAGCCTTTGGCCATCGCGGGACGCTGCCGCCACCATGCTCACGGCGGTGATGGCACGGTGCGACATCGTTCTGCCGAGCACGGAGGATATGGGATGGCTGTTGGGTATATCGGACCCCGAGGCGCAACTCGACTCGCTGCAAGCCCAGGGAATACGTGAAATCGCAATGACGCTCGGGGCCGGCGGGTGCCTCGTCGCGAACGGCGGCGGCCGCACCCACGTGCCGAGCCCGCTCGTTGCCCGAGTGGTGGACACGTCGGGCGCGGGCGACTCCTTCAACGGCGAGTATCTGGGACGGCGTCTCGGCGGGAGCACACCCGTGGAGGCCGCGCGCGCCGCACTTCGGATTGCCGCCCGGGTCGTGAGCCAGGCGGGCGCCATCATCCCTGCGGCCGTCACCGACCTGCCCCTTCAAGACATCGAATGACTCAACGGCCCAGCATGACCGCCAGGCCGATTCCAACGAAATTTCCGACGATATGACAGAAGATTCCCGTCATTACCGCGGGAGTGACCATCGAGTACCAGCCCTTCCCGGCGACCACGGCTACCGTCGCCGCCGGACCGACGATGGCTGCGCCGCAGCCCGTGACGGCTTCGCTCAGATCGAGCCGCAGCAGCTTGCACAGGATGAGCGTGATCACGATGCCGATTCCGAGCAGAATGATGACGTAAATGAAGAGACTGACGGCATTGTTGAGAAAGGAGGTCATATTCGTGCCGAGGCCGATCATCGCAAGGAACATGTACATGAAGATCATTCCGAGGTCGAATTCGCCGCGCAGCTTGCGCAACTGCCGTGGAAACACATTCGCGACCAGCACGGTCAGCGCGGTGACATAGAGAATGTTGTAGTGCGACTGGTCATGACCGAGGAATTCCCCGGCAAGGTGTTCGATGAGGCGCGCGAATGCGCAGATCCCGAAGCTGAGCGCGAGCGCCCCGGTGACATGAGTCAGATGAAGCTCCTCAACGACCGCCGCCGGAGGAATGCAAGCCGGCCCTTCGCCGCCGTTCCCAGACAGGCGGCAGGGTAAGAGCCTCTGCACGATCTTCAGATTGGGCAACGCAACCAGCGCCATCAATCCGAGCACGCTCGGGATCATCGACGCGCCGGTGGCGGCGGCGATCTCCGCCGGGGTCATCTGCACGGCGTTTCCCACGGCGATCATGCTGATGGTGCCGCCGATGAATGCGCCGGCGTAAAACCCTGCCACCTGGGCGCCGACGTGCCAGGGCGCCAGCAGGAAATAGCCGACAAGGACTCCGGCGACGATTCCGACGCACGCCGCCGCAAACCCGATCATCACCCTCCCGCTCTCGAGAAACACCTTCTTCAGTTCCGCCTTGATCATCAGTAAGGGTATCGCAGCCGCCACCACATACTCGGCGATGAAGTCCGACACCGGGGAGGAAAACGGGGTAATCCCCAGGTTGGAAAGCAGCGCGCCGCCGCTCAGGATGAACACGACCCCGGGCACCGAACGCCCGAGACGCGACGCGTCGACGAAAAATCCGAGCCACGTGAGAGACACCACGACCGCGATGAGGGCGAGCACGTCGCTCGAGGCGATAGACGGCACTAGGTCACCCGGGCGAAAGGCCGCATTCAGGCGGCTCGCTGCATGGGGGCGGCTGACCGCGCGGCATGCGGATCACTGCCAGGGATTGTTGGCGGCACGGTGGTTCGCGATCACTGGTTCATTGCGCGCCCGCCACCAATACAGTGGGAACAGGCACAGGAATCCGAGACCCCCCCGGGACCGGCACAGCGCCTTGAACAGCTCGACGATGTCCTGCGGCCTTACGTGTACTTGAGTGGGAATGCCTTCGCCGGTACGGCTCGATACGAGCAGCGTGTTGCGCTCGCGGACGATGGAGCCTACCCGAAAGTCCACCGTTGCAAGACCGCTGACGACCTTCATGCGGCGAGCTCCCGGTCATTCGCGGCGCAAGGCGCCGACGTCCTGTGCGTGGCGGATGCGCGCCTCGTGCTGCTTCGGCATGTCGTTGATTGACAGCCCGGCGGGCGGCGTGAATTGCCCGCGTCCGTAGATATCGCGAAATACATCGCTGACCGGCCCCATCTTGTCCGCGAGGGTTCGCGGCGGCCTGCCCGGTGGAAAGCGGTTCGGGGGATAGATCGGCTTCTCATAGATCTGGCGGAAACCTTCGGTGCGCACGTCCACCCAGCAGTTGTGGTTGCAACGCGAGCGGTGCTCGCGCAGCGATTCGATGTCGATCGTCGCAGAGATCACCTGTTCCGCTGGGTAGTCGGCTTCCCTCAACACCATGCCGGTATAGTCGATGACGAACGAGTGGCCGGGGCAGAAGGAGCGCGGGTAGTAGGCGTAGTCGACCGTGCCCCAATTCGATCCGAGCAGATAGCACATGTTGTCGTGCGCCCGCGTGCGCCGGGAGAACTTCCAGAAGTCCCAAGGTGCACTTACCCCTTCGATCTCCTGCAGCGCCACGGGGTGGCAGATCACCTCGCAGCCGTTGTAGCCGAGCGCCCGCGAGACCTCCGGTGTGCAGCCGTCGTGACAGGTCATGGTGCCGAGCTTCCCGATATCCGTGTCGACCACCGGGAACAAGCGGCTGATGTCCGTGCCGAATACCCGGCCATATTCTTCGAACAGATCATGCGGGCTCGAGCCAAGGCCGATCGAGGCGGGGATGTGCCACTTGTGATATTTGAGAATGACCTCCCCGGTCGGGCCGATGATGAAGGCGGTATTGAACCAGCGATCCGGGAACTGAGGAACCTGCTCGACCACTCCGCCTCCGGCAATGAACAGATTGTATTCTCGCGCTTTGGCGCCGAGCACCTCCATCTCCGGGCCGGGAATGGTGATCGCCTTCTTCATGAAGCCATCGATGCCATGCTCCCCTTTGCCGGGAGTCGTGACTCCTTGCAGGAAGTACTCCGGAAGCACGATCAAGCGGGTCGGCAGCTCCCAGGTGTAGCCGACGCCGAAGTCGATCAGGTTGCAGACCCTGTCCAGGTTCTTCCGGATGGTCGAACGCTCTTCCGCGACGATCACATGCGGCTGGATGACCAGCGCGGTGTACTTTGGAATCTTGCGGGCAGGGACGTTGGGATCCATGACTCACCTGGTGGGATTGATACCGAAATCTTCGAGAATGACATTCGCCGTGACGGTGCCCATGGCCGATATACCCCCGCCGGGGTGGCAGTGGGGCCCCGTCATGTAGAGATTGCGGATCGGAGATCGGTAATGCGCGTAGCCGGGAAAGGGTCTGAACGAGCCGAGCTGCGCTTGAATCCGTTCCCCGCCGGTGGTGACCCCGTCGACGAAGCAAGGATTGGCCTGCTCGAGCGACACACTGGTTTCGACATATGAGCCGAGTATTGCACGGCTGTCGATGTTCGGCGCGTACTGTTGCAACTTGGGGAGCAGTACCTCATGAGCGTACTGCACACCGGTATCGCCCCAGCTCCTGCCGTCCGCGCGCCAATTGGCGACATAGGTGTCGAAGATCAAGGTATGGCACCCGGCGGGAGCTCGGCTCGGGTCCAAGAGCGTCCAGCAGGCGCTCCATAAAAACGGATCGCTGGGGGGTATCCCCTGAGCGATTTCGGCGTACTGCCGGATCATCTGCGGCATCGAATCAACGATGCGGTGGAACGCGCAGCGGTTCATGTCGTCGCCCTGGCTCAGGTTGAATTGCGGCGCCTGATTGAGCGCAAGATGCATGCGGCAGATCGAGATCTTGCCGAACGAGTAGCGCTCGACCATATCGATGAAATTCGCGCCGAGCGCCTCGCGGCCGACGAGCTTGAGGAAGGTCTGCTTGGGTTCGAGCGCGCTCACCACCGCTCGGCGTCCGCGTAGCGTACGGCCGTCCGCGAGCGTCAGTCCGGCCGCCACGCCGCCCTCCGTTACGATGCGCTCGACCGGTGCATTGGCATGAACCTTGCCGCCGCGCTCCTCGATGTAGCGCGCAAGCGCGTTGGGCAGTGCCTGGGTTCCGCCCTGCGGAATCGCCTGGCCATAGACGTGCACGGCCGGGATCATGATGTAGAAGGACTGGCCGGCGCCTTCCTGCTCGGGCAGGATCTGCGGCGCAAGCGCCCAGTTCAGCATCACCGCCCGCACGAAGTCGTTCTCGAAATTTTGCTCCACCCAGGAGCGGGCAGAGAGCGAAAATTCGCGCAGCCGCAACATGCCCTGCGGACTGCCCTCGAGAGCCTGCGCGAGCAGGCTCGGCGGCGACGGGGGCGAGAAGAACGCCTTGATGAAGCCGTCGCGGATCAGGCCAAAATCGTCGTAGACCTGCCGATAGCGCGCAGCATCCTTGGGTGAGTACCGGGCGATCGCGGCCACGGTCTTGTCGACGCTGCGGTAGATGACGAGCCCCGGACCGCCCTGCTTGTCGGGGTGCCCGGTGATCGCGTCGGTGGACCACAGATAGTCGAGTCCGTGACGTTGCAGTTCGGGCAGCATCCGGTTGAAGTCCGCATTGGCGTGAATCCATACGTGCGAGGAGCCGAACAGGTCGTGTTTGAATCCCGGCAGGGTGACTTCCCGCGTGATCGAGCCTCCCCCGATCCAGGGATTTCTCTCCACGACGCAGACGGTAAGGCCCGCGCGTGCCAGCCACGCGCCGCAGGCGAGGCCATTCACGCCGCCGCCCGCTATGACCACATCGTATGATTCTGCCACGCGCGTATTCGAAGCAAACCGGACATCGGCGGCAAACGACCGTTTTTCATGTGCGACATAAGAATTAATAATCGTTACGAACGCGCGAAAATCTACAATTGCGACCATGGGGTCCAATGAACCTGAGCTGTCCCAGGCACGTCGAGTCGCCCTTATCTCCGGCTGCAGCAGCGGCATCGGGAGGCTTACGGCCTCCCGTCTCGCTCGCGCCGGATGGATCGTGTTTGCAGGTGTGCGCCGCCTGGACGACCCCGGGACCGTTGCCGGCCTCGAGGCAGAGGGCATGCGGCCGTTGTCGCTGGATGTGACGGATGCCGCGCAGATCCGCGCCGCTCTGCAGCGGATTTCCTCGGAAAGCGGACGCCTCGACGCGCTCGTCAACAACGCCGGTGTCGACTCTCCCGGAGCCGTCGAGGATCAACCGGAACATGCGCTCCGATCGGTCATGGAGGTCAATTTCTTTGGCGCCTTGGCGCTGACCCGAGCGGCGCTGCCGTTGATGCGACAGGGCCCGCAGGGCACCATCGTCATGCTGTCCTCCCTGTCGGGTCTCATTGGATTGCCCGGGAGCAGTGCGTATTGCGCCAGCAAATTTGCGCTCGAGGGCGCGAGCGAAGCACTCCGCAACGAGGTGGGCCGATTCGGCATCGGCGTTGCGATCATCGAGCCGGGCGGTTATTCATCCGCGATGAGCGGCAAGCGAGTACTGCCGGTCGACTACCCCCCATCGAGTCCTTACCTGCCGATGCTCGCGCAACTGACACGAGCGCCCGCGCCGGAGGCCGATGCATCTCCCGTGGCCGAACTCATTCTCGAGGTGATCGAAAGCGGTGCGCCCGACCTCCGGTATCCCGCCGGGGAGCAAGCCCGCACCGTGGTCGCCGGCCTCGCGGCGCTTGACGACCAGGCGCGGCAACGTTACGCACGAAGCATTACCGACCTGGGATGGTGGCACGACGGCCAACCCGGGAGCGGATCGTGACGATCGAGCGCAGGGTCGCGCTGGTCACGGGTGGCGCTTGCGGAATCGGCCGCGCCTGCGTGGAGAGGTTCGCGCGCAGCGGCGCCGCCGTCCTGTTCACGGATCGCGCAGTGGCGGACGGCATCGCGACCGCGCGAACCCTTGCCGAGGAGGGGCTCGACGTGGAGTTCGTTGCCGGCGATGTGAACGATGCCGCTCACTGCGAATTGGCGGTGACAACCGCGGCGAGGCGATTCGGGCGCCTCGACATGCTGATCGCGAATGCCGGAGTCCAAACCGGGGGGCGGCTGCTCGACTCTACGACCGAACAATGGCGGCAGGTGCTGGATGTGAATTTGATGGGGGTCGTGCATATATGCAAAGCCGCCATTCCCGTCATGCTCGCGCAAGCCGCGGGATCGATCGTGATCGTCTCCTCCTTGAATGCTTTGCGCGGTTTTCCGGCCATGGCGGCATACGATGCGAGCAAGGCGGCGGTACTCGCCGTGGCCCGGGACATCGCGGTCGAGTATGGGGGGCGAATCCGGGCGAACGCCGTATGCCCAGGTGCTACGCTGACCGACTATCACGCACGTCGCGCCGCGGCGAGCGGCGTCAGCCTCGAGGAATTGCGGCACAATACCCGCGGCTACGGACTCGTTGGCCGCGTTGCCGAACCTGCCGAGATTGCCGCGGTCATCGCTTTCCTGGCAGGTCCCGATGCCAGCTTCGTCACGGGACAAGTGATCGTGGCGGACGGGGGATATTCGGCCATCGGCGCCCGATCGTGACTTCGTTGCGCTTCGGAATCATCGGCACCGGTCATATGGCCGGCACGTTTGCGACCGAGTTGCGGGCACTGAGGGCTGGGGGCATCGTGGCGACGGCGGTCGGCTCGCGCCGCCTCGACGCCGCGCGCACCTTTGCAGTCCTGCATCAGCTCGATCGGGCATTCGGCAGCTACGAGGAGCTCGCCGCGGATCCGCACATCGATATCGTCTACGTCGCGACGCCCCCCTCGCTGCACGAGGCACATGCGCTTCTGTGCCTGCAGTCGGGCAAGCATGTGTTATGCGAGAAGCCATTCGCGCTCACCGCGCTCCAGGCGGATCGGATGATCGACTGCGCGCGCTCGCGGGGCAGGTTTCTGATGGAAGCGATGTGGACCCGATTCCTGCCGGCGATGGAAGCGGTACGACGGGAGATCGCGGGCGGCAAACTCGGGCGCATTCAGCTGATCGCCGGCGGCGGCGCATTCGTCCCGGCTGGTCCACCCGATCATCACTTGCTGCAGCGCTCGCTCGGCGGGGGAGCCTTGCTCGATGCGGGCGTGTATTTCGTCTCGATCGTCAGCGGACTGCTCGGCTCTCCCCTGCGCCTCAAGGCTTCCGGAATCATCGGATCGAGCGGAGTCGATGAACAGGCGGTTTGGGTGACCGAGCATACGGAAGGCGCTCAGGCCATCTGCTACATATCGCTGCGCTCACGGCGCGCTCCCGACCTGGAGATTCTCGGCGACCACGGCAGCATACGCCTGCATGCCCCGGTGTTTTGCCCGATCCGTTTGACGATCTCCCGTCCGGGGGAGCCGGACGAGGTGCAGCATCACCCGGTGATCAACGGCGGCTATGGCTATCAGGTGCTCGAAGCTCAGCGCTGCCTGCGCTTGGGGCTCGGCGAGAGCCCGTTTCTGCCTCTCGCGGAGACCCGGGCGGTGATGGCCACGATGGACGAAATTCGCGCACAACTTGGGTTGCGATATCCGGGCGAGTAGCCCGCATAGACCCGTCGGGACGAGGCGGGTCCGATGACGGCCCGCCTCGCGCCGCGGCGGATCAATGCGTCCGGTAAACGAGTTCCAGCTTCCACATGCGCGGGTGCGGGCGCACTCGCACCCCGCCGAAGCCGAAATGGTCGCCGGTGCCGGTGTAATATTCCTTGTTGAACACGTTGTCGACCGACCCATTCAAGCTCCAGCCGTGGGAGGTCAGCCCGGCGTTCAAATTGCCGATCGCATACGATGGCATCTTGAAGGGAAAAGTGCCGATGACGCCGTATTGGGCGAGTTGCCCGGAGACGGCTGCCACGCCCTCCAGATTGGACTCCGAGCTGCTTCGGTACGCCTCTTCATAGCGCGCGTACCAGTTGGTGCTGGCGTTGATCGGCTGTGACCAGTCGACCATTGCGCTCGCCGTGACGTGCGGTGCCTGAGGCAGGTCGTCGCCGGACAGATTGACCTGATAACCATACACGTTGGCGTTCGGGAAGCTGCCGAACTTGGCATCCAGCAAACCCAGGGAGGCACCGAAGGTGAGCGGCTCGATGGGCCGCACGCGCGCCTGCATGTCGATGCCCTTGCTGGTCGCCCGAGAAGCGTTCACGGTCGATTGAACTGCCGAGGAGATATCGCCCGGAATGGCGAGGTAGTTCTCTTCCGCCTGCAGATCCTTCCAATCGATGTAGAAGGCGGAGGCATTGAACATCGCTCGATGATCCCAGAATTCGCTCTTGAAGCCGACCTCGTAGTTCCACACTTTCTCGGGCTGGAAGGTGGTGGCGGTCGGGATGATGATCGTACCTGCCGCATTGGCCGCCACATCGTTCAGATCGTGCCCTCCGGCCTTGTATCCGTGGGCGGCGCTCGCGTAAACGAGGATATCCGGGGTGAATTTATAGGTGATGACCGCCTTCGGCGAGAAATCGTTGAAGGACGACCCTCCCGCAAGATTCGGTTCAGGGCTTCCGAAGCTGAACACGCCGGTTTGTGTATCGTTGATGATGTCGTGGGTAAAGCGCCCGCCCAGCGTGAAGACCCAGGCGTCGATCGGCCGCCACGAGACCTCGCCGTAGATCGCCGAGCTGTCATCGTCGTAGCCGGTCAAATTCTCGTTGATCGGCAGATTGGCCGGTACGGGCGGCAGCACATAGACCGTTTGTCCGGTGTCGGGATATGTATACGACTGTTGTGGACCGGTGGCCACCAGGTTGTACTGGCTCACCTGATCCCGTGCATAGAGGGCGCCGACGACCCAATCGAGCATGCCTCCGGCCTTGGATTGCAGCCGCAGCTCCTCGCCGTACGACTCGGCGGCCCATTCGTTGTTCCGATAGATGGCATCCACGCTGGTGGCATCCTCGTCGAACATGCGGGAGTTGTGCGTCTTGATGTCTCCCGTGATCGACTTCAGCGTGAAATCGTCGAATTCATAGGTCAGCCGCAAGTTGGCCTCGTGCAGTTCGTTACGGTTCCATTCGGGGATGCCGTGATCCACCAGATTCTGGTTTTTCGGATAGAACCCGATACCGTCGCTGATCGGCCGGAAGCCGGGGCCCTCGATCCCGATGGTGTCGAGTTCCAGCACGCCGGTGTTCACGTCGGCATCGAGTCCCTCGCTGTCATGCATGTAGGTGAACGTCAAATCCGCGGTGAACCGATCCGAAATCAGCCAGCGCCCCGACAGGCGAGCGTCCGTCTGGTCGTAGCCGCTATTCGGCGTTCCGGCCGGATTGACGTTCTTCACGATGCCGGTGCTGCTTTCGAACGCACCGACACCGCGCAGAAAGAACGTGTCGGTGACGGGTGCATTGACGATGATCCGTTCGCCTTGCGTGCCGAAGCTGCCGCCGTAGCCCGCCACCTCGGCGAACCAGTGGTTATCCGGCAGGTTGGTCGTGATGTTGATCGCACCACCCGAGGAATTGCGCCCGTAGAAAGTGTCTTGCGGTCCGCGCAGGACCTCCACTTGCTTGATGTCGAGGAGCGCCGGATTGATCGTGCCGTTGGCGACCGTACCGACGTTGAAGTCATCGATGTAATAGCCGAGTGCGTTGGCGACGGCGCGGTCCCCCAGCGAGACGTTGCTCACGCCGCGGATCGAGATGCGGATCGAGCGGTTCCCCGTCTGCCCGTCGTCGGCGAAACTCACATTCGGCGCGAGCTCCAGATAATCGCGCGCCTCGGTCATGTTCGATTTCTGAATGTCCTCGGCGGTGAAAGCGCTGATGCTGATCGGCACGCTTTGCAGCGATTCTGCCCTGCGTTGCGCGGTAACGACAATCTCGGTGAGTTCGCTGCCGGACTGAGCGGAGCTATCCGCCGTGGCTGCCTCGGCCCACCCGAGCGGCCACAGAAAGATGGCGCCGAGGAACGGTATGACTTTTCGCACGAATTTTTCTCCCTTACGAATCTTTGCGATCGCGTCGACTCTTCCAGCTCTCGCTGGTACCCACCCGATATCTATCGAGCGATCGAGGTTCTTTAACAACTGATTCTTTTTAATGGCTCGATTACTAGCTCTTATGTTTGCTCGGGCATCACCCCATCGTTCACCAGTGCCAAAGGGTCCCGTCTTCCAGTCGATTGACCGGCAGGTAAGCCGGGCGGTAGGGATACCGGGCCGCGAGTGACTCATCGACGTCCACACCGTGACCAGGCGACTCGCCGGCCGTGAGATAGCCGTCGGCAAAGCGGTAGTCGTGAGGGAACACGGCGTCCGTTTCCTGCGTATGCCTCATGTATTCCTGGACGCCGAAGTTCGGCACCCACGTATTGAAATGCAGCGACGCCCCCATGCATACCGGCGAGAGATCGGTCGCGCCATGACAGCCCATCCGGATCTGATAGAGGGCGGCGAGATCCGCGCACCGTCGCAGGTGCGTGATGCCGCCGGCGTGCACCACCGTGGTTCGCAGAAAGTCGATCAGTTGCTGCTGAATGAGATCTTTGCAATCCCACACGGTATTGAATACTTCGCCGACCGCCAGCGGCGTCACGGTGTGCCGGCGGATCAGCCGGAAGCTCTCCTGGTTTTCGGCGGGCGTGGGATCCTCGAGCCAGAACAACCGGTATGGCTCCAGGCTCTTGCCGAGCCGGGCCGCCTCGATGGGGGTCAGGCGGTGATGCACGTCGTGCAGAAGATGCGGACCGGAGCCGAAGCGCGCCCGCAGCGCCTCGAACAGCCGCGGAACGTGGTCGAGATATTTCTCGGTCGACCAGAGATTCTCGCTCGGCATGGCCGCATCCGCCGGCTCGTAGAAGAGCTTGTCGCCCGACACCCCGTAGGTGGAGGCGAGCCCCGGGATACCGGATTGCGCGCGCACGGCACGGTAGCCCAGCTCCAGGTAGCGTGCGACCTCGTCGGCCGTCTCAGCGATATCGCGGCCGTTGGCATGGCCATAGACCATGACGCCGGTGCGGCTCCGGCCGCCCAGGAGCTGGTAGAGCGGCAGGCCGGCAAGCTTCCCTTTCAGATCCCACAATGCGGTGTCGACGGCGGCGATGGCGGTCATGGTGACCGGGCCGCGGCGCCAGTAGGCGCCGCGGTAGAGATACTGCCAGGTATCCTCGATCTGCTGTGGATCGCGGCCGATCAGGCACGGGAGCACGTGCTCCTCGAGGTAGCTCGCCACCGCGAGCTCGCGTCCATTGAGCGTCGCATCGCCGATGCCGTACAGGCCTTGGTCGGTGACAAGCTTGAGGGTGACGAAGTTGCGCCCCGGGCACGTCACGATGACCTTGCCCGATACGATTTTCATGACGGTCCCCTTGGTCGCGCCCAGGGACGCGACGATCGGCAAAACTACCAGCGTTACGCTAACCTAGGCAGGGACGGGGATCGGGACAACCGAAAACTCGTCATGCTCACTATTAGCGATCCTAATGAGAACCGCATGCGGCGCCGACTGCCTCCTCTAAATACCCTACGCGTGTTCGAAAGCGGTGCGCGCCGTTTGAGCTTCACCCGCGCCGCGGAGGAGCTGCACGTCACCCAGGCGGCAGTGAGCCATCAAATCAAAGCGCTCGAGGATTGGCTGGGCACACCGCTGTTCCTGCGCCTGAACCGGGGATTGAAGCTGACCCCCGCGGCGGAGCGCTATCTGCGCGATGTGACCGCGGCACTCGACCTGATTTCCGCGGCAACCGGCCAGCTCATGCGGCCGGACGACCGGCGAATACTGTCAGTTGCCACACTGGATGCGTTCGCCTCCATGTGGCTCCTGCGGCGCCTGAAGGATTTTCGACATCAATACCCGGATATCGACCTGCGGATCCTGTCCGTGGATCGGGAAGTCGATGTTTTCGAGCGCGGCGACGTCGATTTGGAGATCCGCTACGGGGACGGTAATTGGCCCGAGCTGTCGGCAACGAAGCTGATGAGCGAGGAGATATTCCCGGTGTGCGCTCCGTCCGTTGCCGCGGGGCCCCCGCCCCTGCTATCACCCGCGGATCTCGCGCACCAGACGCTTCTGCACGACACCATGGTGATCGACTGGAATGCGTGGCTCGACGCCGCGGAGGTCACCGGCGTCGATGGCGAGCGCGGCCCCGGATTCAACCATTCTTTCCACGTCATCCAGGCGGCCCTCGACGGTCAAGGGGTCGCCCTGGGCCGTAGCGTGCTGGTTGCCGACTCCTTGGCGCGCGGCGATCTGGTGCGCCCGTTCACGACCAGCATTCCGTCCGCCTATGCCTATTATCTGGTGGGCACAGAGCCGAGCACCGACGATCCCGTGGTCGCGGCGTTCAGCGCCTGGATCACCGCGCAAGCCCAAGTCCCGACGCCGCCGCTGCCTTCGGCGAGCGCCGGCGCCGCTTGAGTCAAAGGCGCGCGATCACCGATTTCTGGGCCAGAAAGCCCTCCAAACCCTCCGGTCCGAGTTCCCGGCCCCATCCGGATTCGCGATGGCCGCCGAACGACATGGCGGGGTCGGGCAGACCGTGGCAATTGATCCATACGAGGCCCGCGCCGAGTTCCGCGGCCACCCGGTGCGCCCGGGAAAGGTCTCGGGTCCACACACTGGCGGCGAGACCGTAGCGGCTGTCGTTCGCGCACGCGATGACTTCCGCCTCCTCGTCGAAGGGGGCCACAGCCAGTACGGGACCGAATATCTCTTCCTGGACGATCGCCATGGCCTGTACGGCGTCGGCGAGGATGGTGGGGGCGTAAAAATATCCGGGTCCGGGTAACAGCGTCCCACCGGTGAGCAGTCGAGCCCCCTGCTCCCGTCCGCGCAGGACCTTGGCATGCACGCCCGCACGGTGCGCTTCGCTGATCAGGGGGCCCATCTCGCTCGCCGGATCGAGCCCGGGACCGACGCGCAGCGCACGGGCCGCGGCAGTCAGCGCGTCCAGGAATCGCGCGTACAGGGGCCGCTCGACATATAGGCGTGAGCTCGCCACGCACACCTGGCCGGCGTTGCCGAAGATGCCGCCCACGATGCCGGCAACCGCCGCCTGGATGTCCGCATCCTCGAAGACAATGGCGGGGGACTTTCCCCCGAGCTCGAGCGTGAGTTTTTTCAGGTTCCCGCCCGCGGCGGCAATCACATGGCGCGCGGTCGCCGAAGAACCGGTGAACGAGATCCGGTCGACATCGGTATGCGCGGCCAGTTCGCCGCCGGCAGCCGCGCCGGTCACGATGTTCACGACGCCGTCCGGCAATCCCGCCTCCCCAAGCAGCGTCCCGAGGGCAAGGAGCGACAACGGGGCCTGCTCGGGGGGTTTGAGCACCGCGCTGCATCCGGCTGCCAGGGCGGCCGCCAGTTTCCACGCGCCGATGACGAGCGGACCATTCCACGGCACGATCAGACCGGCGACACCGGCGGGTTCGTGTCGTGTATAGCAGAAGTAGCTTCCGGGTGCGGAGATGTCGCGCGTGCGGCCCTCGATCTTGGTGCAAAACCCGGCGTAATAACGAAAGCACTCCGCGGCCGCCGGGATCTCTCCCCTGCGCGCTCCGTCATACGGTTTACCGACATCGAGTGTCTCGAGCTGCGCCAGGAACTCTGCGTTTTCCTCGATGAGCTCGGCCAGCTTCCACAGCACCCGCGCACGGGCTGCGGCGGTCTGGCCGCGCCATCGGCGATCGGCGAAGCTGCGTCGTGCCGCCGCGACTGCTGCATTCACGTCCTCTGCGGCCGCCTCGGACACATCGGCGAGCGCACTGCCATCTGCCGGATTGAAGGTTGCGAAGCGCCCGCCGTGCGCTGCGCGCCACCGGCCATCGATCAATAAGTCGTGCGTCTGGACGAGAAAGCGGCGGGTCGTCGCGCTCGGCTCAACCGCTACACCATCCGTCACGGCGTCGGCGCCCCGTCGCTGCTCATAAAGCTGCCCAGTGCATTGAGCACGGCTCTGTTCTCCTCCGGCAAGCCGATCGTGATCCGCAGATGCGTCCGTGGGCCGCCCGCACCCACGGGTCGGGGAATGATGCCCCGCATTCGCAGGAAATTGAAGGCCGCCTCGGCGCTGTGCCGGCCGCTTGGAAAGCGCACGAACAGAAAGTTCGTCACGCTCGGAATGACCTCGAGATCGAAGCCCGTGAGCTCGCGGGTCATGGTCTCGAGCCACCGGCTGTTGTGCTCGCGCACTCGCATTGCGTGCTCGCGGTCGAGCATCGCGGCGGTCGCCGCGGCAAGTGCGGGAGCGCTCGCATTGAAGGGAGTGCGAATTCGCTGCAGTACGTCGATGATGGAGTGTGAGGCATACGCCCACCCGATACGCAGCGCGGCGAGCCCATACAACTTCGAAAACGTCCGGGTCATGACCACATTATTGGCTCTCTCGGCGAGTGCTGCGCCCGGGTCGTAGTCGGCCGCTGTCACGAATTCGGCATAGGCACTGTCGACGACCAGCAGAATATCGTCGGGCAATCCTGCGTGCAGGCGCTGCAGTTCCGCGGCCGGCAAATAGGTCCCCGGGGGATTGTTGGGCGTTGCCACGATCACCATGCGCGTGGCGGGGGTGAGTGATTCGAGCAGTCCAGTGGCGCTGATCCTGAAATCGGGCTCCGGGACGGTGATGACCCGGGCACCTTGGGCTTGGGCGTGTATCCGGCACATTCCGAACGAGTGCTCGCTCAGCACGACATCGTCTCCGGGGCCTGCGTAGGCGCGCGTCAGCAAGGAGAGGAGCTCGTCGGACCCGTTCCCGCACACGATGCGCGCCACATCGAGTCGATGCACGCCCGCAATCGCCTCGCGCAGAGCGGCCTGAGTGCCGTCCGGATAGCGGCAAAGACTTTCGGCGGCCGCCAGATAAGCTTGAATCGCACGCGAGCTCGGACCCAAGGGCGACTCATTCGATGAGACCTTGATGGGATTGTCGACGCCGTCGATGATGCTGGCTCCTTGCTTGTAAGGACCAATGGACAGGACCCCGGCCCTCGGCCGCGGTCCGGGGCCACCCGCCCGGGCTCTGCCTGTCGCGTTCACGATGCGGCCTGCGTATCGGTGCCGAGCCGCGGCAACAGGATGAATTCCCAAGGCGAGGCCATCTCGCCGACCGGCACCTCGATGATCGTCGGGCCCGCTTCGGCAAAAGCCGCGCGCAAGGCGCAACGCAACTCGGTCGGCGAACGGACAAGCACTCCACGGGCGCCGAAACTCTGCGCCATTTTGACGAAGTCGGGATTGACCAGATCGGATGCGATGGTCCGGTTGCCGAACCATTCCTGCTGCTGCCGCTTCACGTTGGAGAACGAATTGCTGTTGAATATGACCGTGACCAGGCCAATTCGGTATTGAACCGCCGTGGCAAGTTCCTGAACGTTGAACATGAATCCGCCGTCTCCCGCGATGGCCACCACCGCGCGGGTCGGGTGCGCAACCTTCACTCCAAGAGCGGTCGCGAACCCATAACCTAAGGTGCCCTGATAGCCGCAATTGATATGGCTGCGGGGACGGTACACGGGAAATCCGTACCAGGAAGCGAATCCACATTGAGTGATCTCATCGCAAAAGATTCCGTCGTCGGGTAATTCGGCGCGGATCGCCTCGAGATAGGCGAGTTGCGGTTGAACTTTCTGAATGCTCCGGGCAACTGCGGACTTGGCCACCCGCACGGCGTCGCCACGGTGGCGCGCCGGCCTGACCCGCCGTCGCACGACCTCGAGGAGCTCCCCGACCGCGCAGCGTGCATTGCCGAGGATGGCCACGTCCGGCGCGCCGAGCCGGAACATCTCGACGGGGTCGATGTCGATCCGGATCACCTTGAGGTTCGCCGGCCGGCCCCAGTGGTGCAGAGGTTCGAGAAGTCGGGAGCCGATGCCGATGAGCAGATCGACTTTCGGCCACAATCGATGGCCGGCCGGCAGCGTCAGGCCGAGCGCGTGCGCGTCGGACACGATGCCACGACCCGCACGAAAGGACACGACCGGCGCGTGCAGTGTCTCGGCGAGGTCCAGAATCTCGGCGTGCGCCGCGATGGCTCCGCCGCCCACATAGATCATGGGGAATTCGGCATCCGCGATGAGGGCCGCCGCCCGCTCGACCTGCTCCAGGTCGCTCGGCATTGCAAGTTCCGCCTGCTCGGCGGCTCTGGAAACCGGCCCCGGCGTCGCGGCAGCCGGGGTCTCGAGCGCCATGATGTCCATGGGCATTTCCAGCGAAACGGGCCGCGGGCGGCCGCTTGTCAACTCACGGAAAGCTTGGCTGACGAGTTGCGGGACCTGCGCCGGATGGTCGATGCGCGCGGCCCATTTGGTCAACGTGCGCAAGGTTGCCAGTTGATCCGGCAATTCATGCAACTCGCCGCGCCCGCGTCCGATGGCCTCCGAGGGTATCTGGCCCGTCAGACACAGCACGGGCGCATTGCAGGCGTACGCCGTGCAGAGAGCGGCGGCGGTATTGAGCACACCGGGACCCGGTACGACACAATAGGTGCCGACTCGGCCGGTCGAGCGCGCATAGCCGAACGCCATGTAGGCCGCGCCTTGTTCGTGCCGGGTGCCGATGAGCCGAATTCGCTGCCCGGCCTCGTGGATCGCATCGAAAAAGTAATCCAACTGTCCACCCGGCAGCCCAAAGATGGTGTCCACCCCCTGTGCCGTGACGGCTCCCAGCAACGCTGCCGCACCCGATACTCTCCGCATGGATCACATTCCCGTTATTGGCGGTCGTCGCCGACTCCTGACTGCGCCGACCCGTCGAGGTGTGTGATACCGAATACCGAGCGGCTTCAACAACTGATACTTTTTAATTTGCGCCATGAGGGCAGCTAATCGTACGGGGGACCGTCGAGCGGCCCGCGAGGGCCGCCTCGCGCGGTCTTTTTGGCGGTACCGGTGCGAAGTGTTGGTAGCCGGGCTCTATCTTGCGCCGCTGCAGGGTGGCGTTGATCTCTCGCCATACCTCCAAGAGTCCGTGTGGGCAGGGCGGGAAGTCCTCGCGGAGCAGTCGGTGCAGCCGCGGCAGGCGGTAACACGGCACGGCCGCAAAGAGATGGTGATCGGTGTGATAGTTCATGTACCAGTACATGAACGCCAGGGCGGGATTCAGATATACCGTGCGGCTGCACAGCCTGAAGTCCGGGACGTTGCCGGGCAGGCCCGTGTGCTGGGATTCGTTGCAAAGCCACTGGAGTCCGCGGCCATAGAAAGGGGCGAGGCTGGTGACTACCGGCAGCATCCACAGGTGGTAGAAGATTGCCACTGCGACGAGCGTCGAATGGCCGATCAAGAGCACCCGTGCCCAGCTCGACAGCTGCCTCCGTTGCGAGGCCTTCGACCTTGGAAAGAGCCGCTCTTCCCATGCGCCCCGAAGGTGGCCGCGTGCGTGTCGCAGCGTCGTCCACAGCGTGCGTGCGAGCCCCGCGGGGTTGATGAAGGCCAGCCCCAGGAACTCGCGCAGGGTCGGACTTGCGTCGGGAGAGAGCTCCAGGTCATCGGTCGGATACAGCGTGAACTTGTGATGTTCGGTATGGCTGGCCCAGAACAGCGTCGGGTTGTTCCAGCTCAAGAAGCTCACCAGGTAAAGAAGCAAGCGATTGAGAAGGCGGGTCGCAAAGACCGTGCCGTGGTTGAACTCGTGGAAGGCATTGCTCAAGAAAGCCCAGCAGGTCCCGTGCACGAACAGCAAAACCACCGTCAAATACCAGGCCCAGTGTCCGGCGGAGTAGTAGGCGGCGGTTCCGGTACATGCCAGGACGGAAAAAAAGCCTGCGGTCTGCACCGCGCCCTGCCAATCGCTTTTGCAGCACAGAGCTGCGAGAACCTGTCGATCAATCGGAATCCAGTACCATTCGATGGGCTGGCCTGGAATTCGTTCGCTCATGTTCCCAGGGTAAAGATAGACGAAATCGCTGCCAAATGAGAGATTCTGAGGGTTCGGATTAGAAAAGGTGATGGCATGCGCCCGTCGCCCGCTCGTCACGCGGCGCCCTATTCTTCGCCGAGCGATCGAGTCATGTGATGATTACAGCCGACGGTTGCTGTTGCCCGATATATCCATCGCGGATACCGGCCACCAGGTGGGTATCGCGAATTCCTCGATGGAGGTCTCAAGGAATACGACATCTAGGACCGCTCCTACCCCGCGGCAAGCTCCTCGAGCGCGGTGCCGAACTCGCGGCCGTCCTCGTCGGCGAGCGCCGCTGAGCGCAGCCTGCGCACCTGCGCGGCCAGGCCGGAGCGGCCTCGGTCACGATCGATGTATTGCATGATGCGCTCGAAATTCGCGAGTCCCCGCTGATGGGTATCGCCGTAGCCCTTGACCAGCCGCTGACACTCGGCGATCTCGACGGCCAGCTCGTATGCATGCGTCGTTTGGACTATCCGCGCAAGCCAGGCGTCGATGCGCGCCTGCTCGACTCGATAGCGCAGCGTGCCCCGCCGCCAGCGCCGCAGGCCGGCCAGCAGATACAGCCCGATGAAGCCTCCGATCTTGCCGGTGGACACCCGGCGCCCGCGGCGAAACAGCGGCGCGGACACGCGTGCGGCAGCGGCGCTGCGGCTGAGCCGGCGTCCCAGCGCCGCCGGCATCGTTTCGCACAATTCCTGAAACCGGGGATGCATGAATTCACTGACGTAGACGATCTGATCGGGCGCCGCGCGTACTTCGCCGCGAAATCGCTCGACTCTCGATCTGCGCGTCTTCAAGTCGGCAACGCGTATCGTATCCTCGTAGGACATCCACAAGGCGAGGTAGCGAGCGACGGAGGCGGTGAGCTGGAACCCACGCGCGATGCCGCCGGCGGCGGTGTCGCACTCGAGCACCCGCATCAGCCGGGAGAGGTAGAGCTCCGCGTAGTCACCGTCTTGATAATCCATCAGCCGGCGGATGCCTTCGGCCAGGAGTCCATGCAGGTGCGCCGGGAATGAAGCGCGGGCCTCGGCATCGAGCCGCTTGCCGGCCTCGCTCCGGGGCGGCGCGCCGGCGGGAATGACGCCCGCCACCGGTGCGTTCTTCAAAGATTGCGTAAACCCTGCGGCGAAGCCGGCGAGATTGGCTTGAACCGCCACCCCGCCCTTTCGAATGGCCTGCTCATACAGATCGCGCGGAAAGGGCAGCGCGCCCGAGGCGGCGAGCGCACCCAGCAGCACCGAGCTGATGACGCTGCCGGTGTCGGTTGCGATGGCCTCCATGTCAAAGGTGACGAGGTGACGCGCCTCGCCGTGCAGTGCAGCGAGCACCGCGTTCGCATCGGCAATGCCATCGCCGAGGGCCGATTTCTCGGTGATGCCATACACACGGTGGCTCGATGCCACCAAAGTGGTCCGATCGGGTGTCACCAAACCGCGCACCACGGCCCGGCCGGCCTCCATCAATTCGGCTGCCACGACCACGTCGACGTCGCCGGGTACCGGCGTCAACGCGAGGACCGGATCTGCCATCCCTTCAGTCTGCGACGCGCACATTTCGAGGTAGTACACAGTGGTTCCCGTTCGCTGTGCCACGCCCGGCACCGAAGTCAGCTGAACGAGCCACCCGTGATGCTCTGCGATCTCGACGATCCAATCGGCGAGAACGCCGCCGCCCTGGCCGCCCAATGCGGCAATAGCCAGCGACAGCGGGCGTCCCGCTCGAAGCGTGCTCGGGCGCGCCGGCGTCGGGCTCACCGCGTTGGGACTCCCCGGATTCAGGCTGGCGGACTCAGTATTCATGGCTCTCCCGCCGCGCGTCCGCGAGTCGTTGCAGCCAGCCAATGATCGTGCCGCGAATCGCCGCGAGCAACCTGTCCCACCGGGTCGGATTGAAGATGAGTTCCGCGCGATAGAACGAGGGACACAGGACCGCCGCATGGGCGACCTCTCCGCACAATCCGCAGCCCACGCAGGAATTGTCGACATGCGCGATCGGGTCCGGCCTGAGAGGGTCGGGGTTCGGACGGATGCTGAGCGAGGGGCATCCGGACAGGCGGATGCAGGAGTGGTCGCCGGTGCACGTGTCCGCGTCCACTCCGAACCGCGCTCTCACCACCCGCGCTCCGCGCGCGATCTCGCGATTTTGCAGCGGACGTTCGCGCCGCTGGCGGTTCAGCATGCATTCGGAGGCCGCGACGATGACCTTGGGCCCCTTGTCCGGGGTGGTCATTGCCTCCCGCAGCGTATCGCGCATGCGGGTGAGATCGTAGGTGCGGTCGATCACCCGCAACCACTTCACGCCGACGCCCTTCACGGCCGAGGCGATCGGATGCTTCGTGCTCTTCGAGCGATTGTCGGCCCTCGAGGAGAGGATGTCCTGGCCCCCGGTCGCAGCCGAATAGCCGTTATCGACGATGAGGAGGACGTTGTCGGATTCATTGAACACGGCGCTACCGACGCCCGAGGTGAGTCCGTTGTGCCAGAAACCGCCATCGCCCATGACCGAGAGGGCGCGCTTGCCGCTGCGCGAATCGAACGCGGCGGCGCCGGCCGCCCCCAGACCGTATCCCATGGTGGTGTTGCCGAGATTGAAGGGCGGCAATATCGAGAATAAGTGGCAGCCGATATCGCAGCTGATGTGCAGCGGTCCAAGCTCTCGTTGCAGCAGCTTCATCGCCGTGAAAATCGGCCGTTCGGGGCAACCGGTGCAGAATCCCGCAGGACGGATGGGCAAGAGGCCCGCGAGCGCCTGAATTTCCTTGGAGGGTTCACGCGGACGGCGCGCGGACTGCGGCCCGGGCGCGGCAAGCCGGTGCGGGGCATGCATCTGCAGGAACGACTCGACCGCGCGCTGCAGCACCACGCCGGTGTATTCGCCGGCGCGCGGCAGGACGCCTTTGCCGATCACCTGGGTCTGCAGGTCGGCCTTGCGCAGGATCATGTGCAGACTCTGCTCGATGAACTCGGGCTGGCCTTCTTCGACGATCAGGATCGCCTTCTTGCCGGCGCAGAAGCGGACGATTTCTTCATCGAGCAGCGGATAGGTGACGTTGAGCACGTAGAGCGGCAATTCGGTTGTGCCGAAGGGATCCGCGAGTCCGGCGAGCTCGAGCGCGCGCAACAGCGTGTTGTAGAGACCCCCCTGGAGGATGATGCCGACGTCGCCCGTCGAGCCGCCCATGAATTCGTTCAAGCCGTGCTCGCGAATGTACGCGAGCGCGGCCGGCCAGCGCTTCTCGATCTTCTCCTGTTCGTGGAGGAAGCTCGCCGGCGGCAAGACGATGCGCGATACGTCGCGAACGGGACTGTCGAGAGCGTCCCGCACGGAGAACGCGGGCGGACGATTGTCCTTGGCGGTGAACCGGCCGTAGACGTGGCAGGCACGGATCCGCAGTTCCAGCATGACCGGCGTATTCGACGCTTCGGAGAGCTCGAAGCCCCGCTCGACCATCTCGACGATGCTCTTCAAGTTGGGCCGCGGATCGAGCAGCCACATCTGGGATTTCATCGCAAACGCGTGTGACCGCTCCTGCATGATGGAGGAGCCTTCGCCGTAGTCCTCGCCGATGATGATCAGCGCACCGCCCGTGACGCCTCCCGAGGCAACGTTCGCGAGCGCATCGGACGCCACGTTGGTACCGACGGTCGACTTCCACGTGACGGCGCCGCGGATCGGATAATTCACCGAGGCCGCGAGCATCGCCGCCGCCGCCGCCTCGGAGGCGCTCGCCTCGAAATGCACGCCGAGTTCCGCGAGCACACCCTGGGCATCCGACAGCACGTCCATCAAGTGCGAGATGGGAGCTCCCTGGTAGCCGCCCACGTAGCCGACACCGGACTGCAGCAGCGCCTTGGTGACGGCGAGAATTCCTTCACCCCGGAACTCCCCACCCTCGCCGATGCGCAGTTTCTCGACCTCTTGTGCAAACGACCGTTCCGCCATGATTGCAGCCTACGCAGGCACGAGCGCGAGCGCTCGAATCGGACTTCCGGAGCCGTTCATGATCTTGAGGGGTGCGCAAAAAATCACCGCGCCGGTCGGGGGAAGCAGGTCGAGATTGGCCAGGCATTGCAGCCCGTAGCGACCCGCGCCATGCATGTAGTAGTGACACGGGTACGGAGGCCTCAAATGATAGCCCTGCCCGGCATCGGTCCCGATCGCCTCGGACCCGAATCCCACGATGTCCCGCTCCTCGATCAAGAATCGCACCACTTCCGCGGCGGGACCGGGCGTGTGCTGGCCGGTCGCGTCGTAGTTCTGGTAAGCCACGGGATCGGTACGCTTCGACCAGTCCGTGCGCATGAGTACCCAGGCTCTCGGCGGAATCCGTCCGTGCACCGCCTCCCAGCGGCGCACGAGATCCGTGGTGAGCAGGAAGTCCGCATCCGCCGCGGCTTCCTGCGAACAGTCGATCACGCAAGCCGCACCGACGAGCTCCTGCACCGGTACCGTATCGGTCGCATTGTTCGGCAAGTCGCGGCCGGACACCCAGTGAATCGGTGCATCGAAATGCGTGCCGGTGTGCTCACCGCAAGAGAAATTATTCCAGTACCAGGCCGGCCCACGCTCGTCGTAGCGCGAGACCTCCTCGATGCGAAACGGCAGGCACTGCCCGAACTCCGGCGGCAGGACGATCTGCGGAAACTCCGGCGTGAGGGTCTGTGTCAGATCGACGACGCGAATGCGTCCCGCGGCAAGGTCGGCGGCCAGTGAAATCAGCGTACTTGCGGCCATGCGGACTAGCTCCTGCTCAAAGACTCACTTCGCGTTCGAGGACTTTCGGGTTGTCTTGCCAGCGCGCCAGCCACTCCTGGGCGACGTCGCCGGGGTAAACATCCTCGACGCCGTCCTTGAGCGCCTTGACCAAGGCCTTCGCCAGGCTCTCCGGCGGGAGCTTCGGCGGCGGCAGCGCCTGATTCCATTCATCGTCGATCGGGCCCGGGAACGCGTTGATGACCCGCACCCCGCCCTGCCGCATCTCCGCACGCAAGCATTGTGAGAGCGACAAAGCGGCGGCCTTCGAGGCGCAGAACGTGCCATGGGCAGGATAGTTGCATAGCGCATAGATGGACAACAGATTGACCCAGGCGGTTGCGCTCGACTGGCCGTCCGCCCCTCGGGAGCGCATCGCGGGGCCGAATTCCTGCGCGAGGCGCAGAAGCCCGAAGTAATTCACGTCCATCTCCGCCCGCGCAGTTTCCACGCCGCTGCGCGAGGCGATGCCCTGCGTGCGATGGACTTCTGCCGTATTGATGAGGATATCGACCTTGCCGCCGATTTCGGCGGCCGCTTGCTTCACCGATCGCGAATCGCTCAGGTCCAGCGGCAAGAGCGCTACCTGCGGCAGCGCCTCGAGCTCTGCAAAACCGGGGACCTGTTTCCAGGGCTCGGCGTAGCCGACCCACACGAGGTCTGCGCCGGCATCGATGACCGCGCGCGCCACCGCCTGGCCGACGCCGGTTTTGCCGTCGGTCACCAACACTTTGCGAAATTTCGGATCGCAGGTCATTTCACGCAGCTGGCGATCGTCTGCCATATTGGGTACCTCATCGATGGGAAACGCCAGGAGAACCCCCTGGCCTGACTTATCGAGCCGGGCGTCGACTCGCACGCGGCTCGGGGGCGCTGCGCAACCGCCGTGCAGATGGACGACGAGGGTCGGTCCCACATCCAGCCGCACCATGCCGAGCTTCCACGGCGTTCGTTCCCGAAAGAAAGGATCGTGGCTGTGGTGCACCGTCGTCGTGGATAGGAGCTCTCCCAATCCGGTTTGCGCGCGCCAGCGCAATCGATCCGACAGGCAGCGATGGCACGCCTCGCGCGGCGGATACTGGACGGCACCGCAATCGGCGCAGACCTGCAGCTCGAATCGGCCGAGTGCGGCCGCCGCGGTCAACCCCAGCGCGGCGCGCGACCGAGCCCGGGGCGGCAAAAGAGCCTGCCGGGTCCGCAGGATCGGATTCCTGCGCTTCGGCCGGGCGAGCGGCGGAATCATGCCTGCCCACCGCTCAGAATGGCCGCTCCCGAACACAGTCCGCGATCGTAGGTGATCATGCCGAAGCCCACCGCGAGGCCGAGGCGGGCCTCAGGGACGCTCCGCGCGAGGTTCCTGCCCGTGAGCTGACGAATGGATTCGACCAGTCCGAGGAATCCCGCGGCGCAGCCCGCCTGGCCGACCGAGAGCTGGCCGCCGCTCGTGTTGATGGGGAACGAACCGTCGGTCGTGAACGTGTGGCGGCGAACGAACCCGGCACCCTCGCCCTTCTCGCAGAAGCCGAGATCTTCGAGCTGGATGACGGACATGACCGGATAGTCGTCATAGGTCTGGACGAAGTCGATGTCGGACGGCTCCACGCCCGCGGCCCCGTACAGACGATCCCGGTCGATCACCCAGCCGCCGCGCATCTGGATCGGGTCCTCCGGAAAGGCGTTATGGCGCTCGCAGGTCGAGCGGACGCTTGCGTACGGGAGGCCGAGCGCGTCGGCCCGCTGCCGTGTCATGACCAGAAACGCCTCTGCGCCGGCGCACGGCATGACGCAATCGAACAGGCGGATCGGATCGGCGATCGGCCGAGCATTGAGATACTCATCGAGCGTGAGGGGCTTCTTGAACAGGGCGTGCGGATAGCCTAGCGCGTTCTCGCGTTGTGCGACGCAGAGCTTGCCGAAGTCTTCGCGCGTCGCGCCGAAAGTGCGCATGTAGTACGAGGTGAGAAAGGCGAAACTGGCGTTGGGACCGCCCGAGCCGTAGGGAAACACCGCATCTCGCGCAAACACGCTGAAGCTGCCGAGACTTTCGCGGAACGAATCGACATGGTTCGTGTCGGCGCCGATGCAGGCGACCACGTCGGCATCTCCCGATTGCACGGCGCGCAACGCCCGCCGCAGCGCGACCACGCCGCACGCGCCGCCGAGCGGAATATGGTCGAGCCAACGTACGGTGAGTCCGAGGTGCTGGGTGAGCCCGATCGCCGTATCCGGGGCCAGCGTGAAGCTGCCGATGCTCAGGCCGTCGATGTCGGACTTGTCGAGCTTCGATGCCTTCAACAGGCGCGAGAGCGCCTGCGCGACGAACCAGTGTGAATTGCGGATGGAATAGCGGACGTAAGGTACCGTCACCGGCGCGACCAGCGCCAAATCGCGATAGTCTCGCGTGGCGGCACTGGAAATCGCTGAATTTTGCCGAGGCTGAACCACGGGAGACAGTTTAATCCTAAAGCATCAAGCCATGCCAATGCTCAGGATGCGGCTCCGGGCGGTGCGCGCCGCTTCAAATGACGCAGATCGAAGGCTTCGCCGCCCGCCGCGGCGCGCGCGCCCAATTTCTTGATCTCCGCCCGCGCGAGCTTCTGCGATGCGGTCTGCGGCAACGCCGTGCAAAAACCGATGTAGCCCGGCGACTTGTAATAGGCGAGCGCCTGAAGGCAATGGGTCTGCAGACGCGTTGCGCTCTCGAGCGAGCCCAAGCGGCCGGGTTGCAGCACCACGAACGCGAACACCTCTTCGCCGCGAACCTCGTCCGGCACCGGACAGACGGCCGTTGCGAGCACCTCGGGATGCGCTTGAAGCGCACTTTCGACCTCCACGGCCGCGATGTTCTCGCCGCTCCGTCGAATGATGTTCTTGGAGCGATCGACGAAGAAAAAGGCGCCGTCATCGCCCTGCCGTACGAGATCTCCGGTATGGAACCAGCCGCCGGCCCAGGCCTCCCTCGTCGCGGCCTCGTCCTTGTAGTATCCGGAAAAGAATCCCCGCCGCGGCGCTTCACCCTCGCGCCGGACCATCAGCTCGCCCGCAACTCCCGGCTCGGTGTCGTTCTGCGCATCATCGACGATGCGATAGGCGAGTCCAGGCGGCGCCTGTCCGAAGCAGCGCTCGCCGACATGGCGGGGTTCGCGGTTCGCGGTGATCCAGGCCCCCGCTCCGGTTTCGGTCATCGCCCAGGCTTCGATCAACGGCACGCCGAAGCGCTGTTCGAATGCCGCATGATGGCGCGGATCGACTCCGGCGCCGAAGCCGAAGCGCAGCACACCGCGGAAATCATCGCTGGGAGAGGGCTGCGCTTTCAGCAGCATCGCCGGCATGACGCCGAGATAATGAAAGGCCGTGGCGCGCGCGTCGCGAAGCGATTGCCACCAGGTCGAGGGATGGAATCGATCGAGTTGCACCAGGCAGCCGCCGGTCATGAGCATGGCCATGAACGACACGGCGAGCGCATTCATGTGCGTCACGGGAAGCGGCGTCGCGAGCCGCTCGCCGCTCTCGAAGCGGCAATAGCCGCCGAGCCCCGTGTAAAGGCGTCCGATCTCCATGAAGTAGTCATTCGAGAGGACGCAGCCCTTCGGCGTGCCGGTGCTGCCGGAAGTATACAGAAGCGCCGCCTCGCCGGGAATCGCGACCGGCGCAGCCGTTGCAATCGGAACTCGTCCCTCCTCTTCCTCTGCAATCCATAGTGCGCCGCCCTCCGCCAGCGCGGCCTTCACGTGCGCCCCATGGCCGCGACGGGTCACCACCAGGGAGGCATCCGAGTGCTCGAGCACGTAGGCCAACTCGGCAACGCTCATTGCCGCGTTGAGCGGCACGATGCTCGAGCCAAGCGAATTCAGCGCCAAAAAGTGCAGAAAGAACTCCGGACGGTTATCGAGCGCCACGGCGATCCGATGGCCGGGGCCGTATCCGGCCGCCTGAAAGCGGGCGGCCAGAGCCGCTATTCGGACGCGGGCGTCCGCATAGGTGACGGTGGCGGCAACCGGCGAGTAGTCACGGCACGCCTCCCATGGGACGTGCAGGAAATCCCGGTCCGCGCAGGCCGCCGCGGCCCTCTGAAAGAGCGCCGACACCGAATCGTCGCTGGAGTGCGTTGTCATGATCGCCCGAATTCCTGGCAATCGGCGCAGCGTAACGCACATCGGGAGTTGAAGCGATCCCACCGAGGACTGCCTCACAGCCGACCCACCTGTTCTGGGTCATGATCGAGCTGCCATGCAGAGTTGAGTTCGGAGCTTATCGTGGAACAAACAGCACTTTTGGGAGAGGTCATGTATCGCAAGCGATTGATCTGGTCGTTGAGTCTCGTATTGTTGGCGGCAGGGTGCGCGGCGACCGTCAAGAGACAGGACGGGGGGGCGCCCGTGCCCGTTGGTACCAAGGCTCCGGGCAAGCACGTTGTCCTCAACCTGACCGGAAGCGACGCAACAACTTCCGCCAAAGACTGGAGTGGTTTCAAAGGCATCTGGAATGATGAGTGCTCGGATGAATTTCACGACGCCGAGGCGCAGTTTTCGATGCAAGACGGGGCGCCCCAACCCACGGGTTCGGACGGTGCCTTGGTCGTCGTCAATGTCGTTGACTACCGCTATATCTCCATTGGAGCTCGGGTCATGTTCGGAATAATGACGGGGAATGCATTCATCAACGCGCAGGTTGGATTTCGAGACCTGAAGACCGGAGAAACCTGGGACACGAAGACCTATGACACCAAGTCTTCGGCCTGGAATGGCGTATTCGCTGCCATGACGACCAAGCAAGTGCGCGCGATGTGTCACGAGATTCTTGGCGAGGTGAGCGCGCACTGACGATCAGCATCCATGCCCGGCGCCCCCACGCAGCACGCGCGGCGCGCCTGCGATCGCTCAGGAATTCGCCACAGCATCCGCCATGCTTCTGCCCTCAAGCCGATACGCAGCCGGCGAGCGCCGCCCGGACACGATTTTTTGAATGCGACATGAAGCTTCAGTAAACTTCAGAGCATGCGAATACTTTCCGCCTGCGTTGCCGCGGCCCTCGCTGCGCATCCGGCGACTTCCCCGGCTGACGCCCCAGAGGTGTTTGAGCAGCTCAAGCTGCTCGTCGGCGATTGGGAGGCCGAGCTCCCGCAATTTGGCCAATTGACGGCAAGTGTGCACCTGGTTTCCAACGGTAAGGCGATTGAAGAGATCATCGGCACGCCCAAGGACAATGAGCTTTCCATCTACACGCTGAATGCCGGCAAGATCTCGCTGACGCACTACTGCGCCATGACCCCCGACGGACATCAGGTACGTCTTGAAACGACCCGGCTCGGTTCCGATGCCAACCCCCTGGATTTCAGTCTTGTGAGCACAACCAACCTGCACAGCAAGGCGGCGCCCCACATGCGACGGGTGATCATGATGATCTCCGATCGCGATCACTACTCGGAGCGATGGGTAAAGACTGAAAATGGCCGCGATACCGTGTTCAATCTGAATTTTGTACGCCGTCAAACGGCCGGATGATTTTTTTGGCGCGAAGGGGCTGGATGCGCCACGCAGACCAAGGACCCGGCTAAAGTCCCAACCAGAGCGACACGTAGATGCCGCGCTGCGACGCTTTGCCGGCGATGCTACCGAGGTCGGTCCATGCAGTCGTGATCGTCAAGTCCTTGAGCGGCCCCCAGGCGAGGAAAACGTCCCCGGCGCCATTTTCGCGGAACGCGCTCAAGTTGCTCGGTTTGTCGCGATATTCACCGCCGAGCAGAAACTGCTCGTTGAGCCAGACCGCAGCCGACGCCTCGGGCACATAGCTGTAGCCGTCACCGCCCGGAGCCGTCGACCCGAAACCCAGCAGCCCGAACTGATTCGCGCGGGTGCGCCGCAGAGTCGCGTCAAGGATGACATTGTGGCCCGCCAAGGCTGCAAAATACACCTTGGTCGCTGCGATATAGAGGTCGACGTCCGATCCGTGGGCGGCACCCACCGCCTCCGGAATCTGGCCGAAATCGAGCGTGCGCTTCCACTGCGCCCCCACCGCGAGTTGCGGCAATATTTCATCCGGTGCGAACACCGCATCGCCCGCGAGGCGGACCTTCATGCCCACGATGTCCTGGCCCAACGTGAGCCCCGGCACCACCGACCCGGCATCGAAGCGTTGCCGCGCCACCGACAACTCGACGCGATCGTCGAACGCGACGCCGGCACCCCAGGTGCGCAGCGCGAAATCCTGCGTGCCAAGGTAGGTTGCGAACGCCGTAGCGCCCGTCTCATCGTCGGTACCCAATCCGCCGACCAGCGCCCACGGCGTGAGGCCGCCACCCGCTGCGCCCTCGATTTGGGTCACGGCGCCGGTCCATTCCAGCCGGTCGCCGCCGTGCGCGCGAACACCCCAGCCGCCCACCACGAGCGTCAGCAGAACGGCAATGCGTGTCGGTGCGCTCACTGCATGAATTCCGGATTGCAGCACGAAATAGTGAGCGTAGAGCCTGCGCGTCCGGAATATTGTGCCGAAGCGCACAGCCCCGCCCGGCTGCGCCGTTTAACCTATCGCTTTATCGGACGTACGTATGATGGCCGTCACATTCCGACAGTGTTTCATTGCAATGATCTGTCTCGCCGGCGTCTGCGCGGCCCAGGCTCGCGACGTGCTCTACGCCCGCTTGGGCGGCAACGACGGCGTGAAAGTCATTGCCGACACCCTCGTGGATCGCGTCGCGGCGGACCCGCTCACGGGCCCGAGCTTTCAGGGTGCCAACCTCAATCGCATCAAACGGCTCCTCGCCGAACAGATCTGCGACCTGAGCGGCGGTCCGTGCCGCTATTCCGGCGACTCGATGAAACAGGTGCATGAAGGCCATCACATCACCCAGGCACAGTTTTATCGCGTGGTCGCGACGCTTCGCGGCGTGCTGCGCGAACGCCATGTCGACCAGCGTTCGACCAATGAGCTGCTGCGCCTGCTGGCACCGACCAAGCGCGACGTGGTCGAGCCCCCGGAGGGCAAGGGGGGCCCGGCCAGGCTGCCGCCGGCGGCCACCGAGAGTTCCAACGCGGGCCCCACATGAACCCTCAGAGTTGCTGCGCATGGCTCGGGCTCGCATTCCTGGCCGTCGCACAGGCCGCATCCGCAGGCACGGTGTCGGTCAACGTCAAGACCACCAGCGGCACGGCTGCGGAAGACACCGTGGTCGTGCTCGATCCACTCGATGCCGTTCCGCCACCATCCTCCCACGAACGGGCGGTCATCGATCAGCTGCACAAGACCTTCGTGCCGCGCGTCAGTGTGATCCGCACGGGCACCGTGGTCGCCCTTCCCAACAGCGACAGCATCCGGCACGAAGTGTATTCGCACTCGCCCCCGCATCCCTTCAAGGTCAAGCTGTACGCCACGTCGCATACCGAGGACGTGACATTCGATAAACCGGGGCTGGTGGTACTCGGCTGCAACATTCATGACTCGATGGTGGCGTTCGTCGCGGTGGTCGATTCGCCCTACTACGCGAAGATTCTCAGCTCGGGACAGGCCGAGCTGCGCGTGCCCCCGAGCCGCTACCGCTTGCGCGTGTGGCATCCGAAATTGCGGGTCGCGGTCGAATCGCAGCTCATTACGGTGACCGACGCCCCGCTGACGCTGCCCTTGACGGTGGATCTGGATCCCGCGCGCGAAACCGCGGCCGATTGGCCCGAGTAGACCGGTGTCGCTTCGAACCCGAATCGCTCTGACGTTCCTGCTCCTGCTGACGGCGGTGCTGACCGCCGCCCTGGCTGCGGTGTCCATCGCCAACAGGGGCAATGAAGCACGCGCGGTGAAACAGCAGCTGGAAAGCAATCGGCGATTGCTGCGCTCCGCGGCGGCCGGGGTAGCCAACGATTCGGCGTTCCGGGACGCGGTGGCGGATCACGACACGGACACCCTGGTCTCCGTGCTCGCCAACAGCAGGGATCGGGTCAACGCGGCCTTGGCGATTCTCACGTCGCTGGATGGCCGTGTGATCGCGGCGTCGGGATCGCGCGCACCCGCCGATTCGCAGGTCCCGGTGGCCGCACTGCGACTCGCCGGCAGCGCCGGATCGGGCGTGCCCAGCGTGATGATCGACGACGGCCGCCTCTACCAAATCGTCGCCGTCGAAGTGACGACGCCGCTGCCTGTGGCCTGGATCGTCATGGGATTCGAGCTCGACCCGGACGCGGGGAAGGGGTTGGCGAACATCAAGGGCATCGGCGTCTCGCTGCTGACACGCTCCGCGAGCGGCTGGCAACAGGTGCTGACCGAGCGTGCCTCGAACGAGGCGCCCGCGCCGTCCGGGCGCGCGGCGTCGCGGCTGGACGCCGCCGGCTCGCCGGCGCAGTCGCAATCGCTCGCGCAACCGCTTGCCGACGCGCGTGCGCCGTTCGAGCGACTGACCACCATGTTGTTCACAATCGCCTGCCTGAGCGTGATCGGATTTGCATCGGCTGCGTTCTGGATCGCGCGCAACATCACCCGGCCGCTCGCCGCTTTGACCCAGTCGGTCGACAAGATTCGTCTGGGCACATACGATGTCCCGCCGAGTCCGCCGCGTCACGACGAGCTCGGCGTGCTGGCGGAAGGACTGCAGCTCATGCGGGCCGCCGTGATGAGCCGCGACCAGTCCATCCGGCGGCTCGCCTACGAGGATGCGCTCACCGGACTGATGAATCGCACGGCCTTCAGCGCCCGTCTCGGGCAGACGCTGATCGAGGCCCGTGGCGCGCCCATCGGCGTCGCCATGATCAATCTGCACCGGTTTCGACGCATCAACGAACACCTGGGCTATGCCGTGGGCGATGCGGTGTTGACCAGAACGGCGGCACGCCTGGCCGATGTGCCGAGCGTCAACACGGCGGTGGCACGTCTCGCGGCGGATGAATTTGCGGCATTTGCCCGCCTGCGCGATGGGACTGATCTGCGCGCCTGGGGTGAATCGCTGCTGGTCGCCCTGTCGGAGCCGGTGCTGGTCGAGACGCAACCCATCGACATCAGCGCGACCATCGGCCTCGCACTGTCACTCGATGCGGGATCGGCGCCCGACGATCTGCTGCGCTGCGCCGATTTGGCGCTGGAGCAGGCACGCCGCGAGAAGCGCTCCGTCGCGATCTACGATGACGCCCGCGAGGTCTCTGCACGCGACCAATTGTCGCTGCTCGGAGAACTGCGCCGCGCCCTCGAACAGGACGAACTGCGGGTCTTCTACCAGCCGAAGATCGAATTGTCGACAGGCCGGGTCGCGGGTGCGGAGGTGCTCTTGCGCTGGCAACATCCGACCCGAGGATTGCTCAGTCCGGCCGCGTTCATCCCTTTTGCCGAGCAAACCGGATTCATACGTCAAATCACCCGCTGGACGTTGGATCGCGCCATCGCCCAGGGCGCCGCATGGCACCGGTCGGGCTCCCCGCTGCAACTCGCCGTCAATATCAGCGCCGATGATCTCGCCGATGCGCAGCTCGACCGGCGCGTCGCGGCCCTGCTGACGCGTCATCAACTGCCGCCGTCGCTGCTCACCCTGGAGGTGACCGAAAGCGGCTTCATCGAGGATCCCGTCAGTGCGCTCGCAATGCTCGATGCGCTTGCCAAGCTGCGCGTGCTGATTTCCATCGATGACTTCGGGACCGGCTACTCCTCGCTGAGCCATCTCGCGCGCATGCCGGCCGACGAGGTGAAGATCGACCGCAGTTTCGTGCAGGGATTGGAATCGGATGTCGAATACGCCGCAGTGGTGCGTTCCGCCATCGACATGGGGCACAGCCTGGGCCTCAAGGTCGTCGCCGAAGGGATCGAGACCGAGCTCGCGGCGCAACGGCTGCGCGCCTTTGGCTGCGACGTGGGACAGGGCTTCCTGTATGCGAAGCCCATGCCCCACGAGCAGCTGATGCGCTGGCTCGACGGCAAGCAGCGAGCCCCCGTCATTGCAATACCGATCGACTTCGAGGTCGAAGAGGTCTTGGATACCATCACGTTACCCACCTATTGACATCCGCGCTCCAGTCAAGCGACGATCGTCGCAGCAGCTTGAAATCTATTTTGTTCAACGTGGTTCCCGCCCACATGCATCGAGACGAGTTCCACGTACCGGGTCCGGGGCCTTACGCCTTGACTCATTCGGTGGGCTGCATGCCGAAGCGCGCCACTGCGGCACTCCAACAGCACTATTCGCAGCCCTGGCAGCTGCAGGGCGGCGACGCATGGCCGGCGTGGCTATCGGCGGTCGATGAGTTTCGCGAGTCGCTGGCAGCGCTTCTGGGCGGCCATCCGGCGGACTACTGCCCGCAATCGAATTTGTCCTCCGGTCTTGCCAAACTGCTGCCCGCGCTGCCGCGACAGGCCGGACGCAACGTGCTTCTGGCCGCCGAAGACTCCTTCCCGTCCATGGCATTCGTACTGCAGCGAGCTCGAGGCATCGGCTATGAGACGCGCCTGATCCCTCGAACGCAGGACCCTTCGAACATGGCCACTTGGCGCGCTGCACTGACCGCCGAGGTTGCCGCAGCATTGGTGACTCACGCCCATTCGAATACCGGTATCGTGCCGCCGGTCGCCGAGATAGCGGCCCTGTGCAAAGAACGCGGGGTTTTCAGCGTGGTCGATGTGGCGCAATCGGCCGGAATACTGCCCGTGTCGGTGACGGGGCTCGGGGCGGACGTGATTCTCGGCAGTTGCGTCAAGTGGCTGTGCGGAGGCCCTGGCGCGGGCTTCGTCTGGATTCGTCCCGCATTGCAGAGCGAGCTGATGCCGACCGATGTCGGCTGGTTCTCGCATGAGGATCCGTTCGAATTCGATGTTCATTCGTTCCGGTATGCCGCCGCCGCCGGGCGCTTCTGGGGCGGGACCCCCTCCATTGCGCCGTTCGCGGTGGCGGCCGTTGGCATCAGAATCATCGCGCGCCTGGGGATAGAGGCTGTCCGCGCGCACAACCGTGAGTTGATGCAGGTATTTCGCGACGGCTTGCCCGCGCCCTGGCGGCGCCAGGTGGACCTCGAGCGGATTGGCGGTACCATCTGCCTGCCTTTGGGCGATGCCCGCGAACAGGTACTGCACTCGTTGCGCGCGAACGCGGTGCGCGCCGATTCCCGAGGGCCGGTCGTGCGCCTGTCGTTTCATGTGTACAACACCCACGACGAAGCGGCGTTCGTCGCGCGCGCGTGGTGCGGCGGCTAACGTCATGAGTCCGTGGAGATCCCGATGAGCCGCGCAGAGGCGTTCGAGCATTGGATCAGAACCTCGTTCGTTCAAATGAACACCGAGCTGGAAAATATGTATTTCGCCCAGGAGAATCGCGCGCGCGTGATCGGGTGCGGGGACCCGATCAAGACGACGTTGCGCGACGAGGGGCACGCGTACGTTGTCGCGCTGCTCGACGAGGGCAATACCGGCGACGGGTTCGACAGCGCGTTCGGCGTGCTTGGCAGTGTCGGCATGTACCTCGGGGCATTGCGGCGGCACGAGTTGACCAATCCGGCCCGCGAAGAACGCTCGCCCTTTCCGGAAGCGTCATCCCTCGCGCTGCACGTCGGAGCCTCGCTCGGCATGGCACCGCGATTCTCGACCGGCCACCTGGCTACCCACAACAAGGCTCGCGACGGCGTGCGCAAGAGCTTTACGTCGCTTGCCGACGAGTTCCTGTTCATCGATGAAAACACGCGCGGAATATTGTCGCTGCAGCGCACCGCAGATGCGCTGACGAGCATCGTGCATCTCGGGGTATCCAGCCCCGTGGCGGATGTCATGTTCGAAGCCGCGCAAACCGCGCTGCGCGACGTGATCAAGTTCAACGGGCGGCTGGTGGCGCAGCTCGATGTCGATCGCTTCTTCTATTCGGTACGTCCTTATTACAAGCCGTACCGCGTCGGCCGCCAGGAGTATCGCGGCGCCAATGCGGGGGATTTTTCGGGCATCAACGAGATCGACCTGCTGCTCGGCCTGTGTCGCGCGAACGATCCGTACTATGCGCAGCTGCTCGTCGACAAGATGCTGTTCATGCTGCCACATGACCAGCAGCGGCTGCGCGAATGCATGATGCGCACGAGCCTGCTGGATGAGCTGCTGGGGTACGTAGATGGACACCGGCATACCGGCTGGTTCCAGCGCAACGCCAATGCCTACCTCGGAGTCTGCGAGTTGTTCGGGCAGGCGGCGGCTCAACACCACGACGCGCTGGTCAGAAGGTTCATCGAGGTACCCTCGGCGAGCCTTGACGAGAAGGGGCTGGACGGCATTACCGCCAGCGGACCGCCGCTGCCGGTACTGCTGCGTTCCTTGGAGGTGCTGCGCGACCTGAGATTGGCCGCCGATCGGGCGGGCATCAATACGCGATACCGCGACCTTGAATCGCTCCGCCGAGCGGTTGGCCGCTGACCATCCGGATGCACCCTCCGCCATCCCGGGGATCCCCGGCTCCTCGATCTTCGCGAGCCCGCGCGACAGCTCGGCGCCCTCCTCGTCAGTCCGGACAGGAGGATTGAGTGTCGCCCCCCGCATCCGGCGACGCCCCAAGCCGTTGGTCCTCCAATCTGCTCTTCCTGATCATCGCGATCGGCACCGAGGCCGGTATCGCCAATGTATGGAAATTCAGCTACTTGGCGGGCGCGAACGGCGGCGGCCTGTTCGTGGCCCTGTACTTCATTGCGCTCGTGTTCGTGGCCATCCCGGCGTTGATGGCCGAGATGCTGATCGGGCGGCATGGGGGCAAGAGTGTCCTCGGGACCATGAACGTGCTGGTGGCGCGCGACGGCATTTCGCCCTTCTGGAAGACCTTCGGCCTCATGGCGACGGCCGCCGTGTTCCTGATCCTGAGTTACTACTGCGTGATCTGCGGCTGGATGCTGAATTACTTCGTGTTCGGTTTGCGCGGCGGTTTCCGGGGGATCGATGCCGCGGGCGCCGCCGCCGCATACCGCCGCATGCTCGGCAGTCCCGGCAGCATGCTGTGCTATTCGGGCGCGATCCTGGCAATCACTGCGGTCGTCGTGGCCGGCGGGGTCAACAAGGGCATCGAGCGGGTCTCCGGCATCCTGACGCCGCTGCGCTTCTCCATATTGGCGCTGTTGCTGATCTATTCGGTGGGTTTCGCGGACATCGGTGCGGCGGCGCGCTTTCTCTTCCTAGTCGACTGGTCGCGTCTCAGCGCCGGTGTCGTGGTGACGGCGCTCGGTCAGGCCTTTTTCTCCCTGGGGATCGGCGTGGGCGTGATGCTGACCATGGGCGCCTACATGAAGGCCGAATATTCCATCCCACGGGCCGTGTTCACGGTCGCCTTCGCCCAGGGTCTGGTGGCCTTGGTCGCAGGCCTGTCGATCTTTCCCCTGGTGTTTACCTACGGCCTCGCCCCCGCCCAGGGACCTGGGTTGATCTTCGTGACGCTGCCCGTGGCGTTCGGCAGGATGCCGTATGGACAGCTGTTCGGGACGGCGCTGTTTCTGACACTGTCCTTCGCCGCCATCACGGCGACCACCGTGATCCTGGAAACCTTGGTATCGGTGGTGACCGAGTTCGCCCGTCTGCCGAGGCGCACGGTGACCTACGGTCTCGCCGCGCTCATCTGGCTGGCGGGCATCGTGACGGTGTTGTCTTTCAACCGCTGGAGCGGCGTTCGCCCGCTCGAGTATGTCGGTATTTCCTCGTCCAAGAACCCGTTCGAGCTCATCGATTATCTCACGTCCAACCTGATGATGCCGGCCGGCGGACTGATGGTTGCCTTGATCGCCGGGTGGGCGCTGTCGTCGGAAGCCACCCGCCGAGAGCTGGGCATGAGGAACGGGCCGGCCTTCCACCTGTGGCGCAGCCTGGTCCGCTACGTCGTGCCGCTCGCCATCCTCGTCATTTGTCTGTCGATACGCTGAACGCCCAAGCCGCGGCCGCCTTTCGTTGCGTTACAGGCAACGAAGCGTCCCTGTCATGTCATTGCAACTGAGCATTGCCGGCGGGAATATCCCATCGCGCGCGATCGAAATATCGAGGGATGCACATGACAGACGGCAAATTTCGGCCTTGGGCCGTCGCGGCCCTGAGCGCTGCGTTACTGGGCTTGGCCGGTGGTCCGGGACTCGCGGCGGGCTCGAAAGCGCCCGATCCCCTGGTGGCGATGTTCGTGTGGTGGAACGCTGCTTACCGGCAGAAGGATGGTTTCACGGCCGAGGCGTTCTCGCGCTATTTCACCCCGGATGCCGTGATGCGGATCAACGGCAAGGATCGCTGCGCCGGCGTCGAGGATCTGGCGAAGCATTTCCGCGCCATCCAGGCGCAAACCGAGATGGTGGTCATCGACCTGCCCTTCCTCGACGAGTTCTCCTCGCCTTCGGGGGACAGGATCTTCACTCATCACTTCGTACGCGCCCGCGAGCATGGCAAGGATAGCCGGGAACGCGTCATGGGATTTGCGGCCATCAGGGACGGCAAGATTTCCTTGATCAATTTCGTCAGCATCCCGGATCCGCCGGCAGCCGACGCCGGGAACAAACAATGAACGCGTAGCGAGAGGGGATTGGCGCGAACGCCGGCGGCCGCGAGAAGCGGTACGCGTTGCACAAGATTTTAGGGAGATATTGAATGACACGTAAACTCGACTTTCGCCTGCGCGACCGGATCCGACTGGCCGCCTGCGGCGCAACCACCCTCGTCGCCCTCTCGTATGCAACCGGCGTCATCGCCGATGCCGCCGGTGCTTCGAACGACACCTTGGAGGAGGTCACCGTCACTGCGCAGCGCCGGCAGGAGAACAGCCGTGATGTGCCGATCAGCCTGACGGTGTTCGATGCCGCGGCCATCGAGCAGCAGAATTTTCAGGGTGTGGAGAACTATTTCGACCAGACGCCGAACGTCAGCTTCACCTCCGAAGGCACGCGCGACCGCAAGGAACTCGCGCTGCGTGGGATCAGCGATCAGTTATCGCCCGACAACAACATCAAGGAAGGCAGCTTCGGGTTCTACATCGACGATTTCAACGTGGCTCAGGGCACGTCCAATCCCGAGATCGTGGACATCGACCGGATCGAGGTGCTGCGCGGGCCGCAGGGCACGTATTTCGGCCGCAACGCCGTCGGCGGTGCGATCAATATTGTCACCAAGCAGCCGACCAACGATTTTTTTGCCGAGGCGAGCTCGCAGTATTCGAGCTTCAACACCGTAGACACTCATGCCATTGTGAACCTGCCGCTGATCGACAACCTGCTCGCGGTTCGCATGGTGGGTCGCGATGAGACCAGCGACGGCAATATCAGGAACGACAACGCAATCGGCGGCGGCAACAACAGCAAATACACCTATGGCAAGGTCATCGTGCGCTTCACGCCCACCGGGAACCTCACCATCGACACGACCGGCATGGCGAGTAACGAGGTCGTCGGGATGCGCAACGGTGTCCCGTCGGGCGTTTTTGGCGACTTCGGCTGCGAGCTCTACGGAGGTTCGCCGTACAGCAAGACCAATCCAGGCTACCTCGGGCCCACTCGCACCCCGTTCGTCTGCCCGTTCCTTCCGGTCGACCCCGACGGGCTCGGCGTCTATCCGAACAACGTCAACACCGTGAACTTCAACCGCGGCCAGGGGGACGGCACGCATTTCAGCTACGTCACCAACCGCGTCAAGTACGCGGCCGAGGAGTTCACGGTAACCAACGTGGTCGGCTACCTGTACTCGAACGAGTTCGAGGGCGGCGACATCGACGGGTCGGGCCTCGACTTGTTCTACGAATCGGAGTCGATCAAGCGCAGCTCGATCAGCGAGGAGCTGCGAATCCAGTCGGTGCCCGCCACCGGCCGCCCATTCGATTGGACGGGTGGCTTCTACTACGGGCACGATTACGGCCACGTCACCCAGTACACCTACGCGGGCTCCGCCGGCGGGGCACTGTTCGGATTGCCCGAAGGCTACGAGCTCACCTCCTCGCTCGGCGACTCCTCGGACTTCAGCGATGCGCTGTTCGGCGAAGTCATCTGGCATGCCGCACAGTCCCTGTCGCTTACGCTCGGCGCCCGTTATACCCACGAGAACGTGTCGAACGACGGCTACAACACCTCGGGCACGCAGGTGCTCAACTACGTCAACGGCAGCGTGAGCTTCAATAATTTCTCCCCCAGGCTCACCGCCCTCTACGCGATCGACAACCAGACCAACCTGTACGCGACGATTTCGCGCGGCTTCAAGGCCGGCGGCGTCGAGGCGCAGCCGGTCGCGGCGGGCGGCAACCAGGTGTACAAGCCCGAGACCTTGTGGAACTACGAGTTCGGCGTGAAGAGCGAGAGCGCCGACAAGCGGCTGCGCCTGGACGCGGACGTATTTTTGATGGACTGGAAGGACATCCAGGCGGACTACGCGATCGGCCAGGTCTCGGGCGGCGGCGTGTCGTTCATCACCGGGGTCGCCAATGCGGCATCCGCGCGCAGCTACGGCTTCGAAACCGAGGCGACCGCGCTGGTCGCGACCGGCCTCACCGTCGACGCCGGCGCCGGCTACGACCGGGCCTACTACGTGAGCTTCCCGAACGCGGAGAGCGGCCTCGGCACGACCGGCGATCTGTCGGGCGCGACGCTGCCGAATTCCCCCAAGTGGACCTTGCACGCCGACAGCCAGTACACACGCAACTTCACGGCCGATCAGTCGGGTTTCCTGCGCCTCGAGTGGCATTACAAGGGCGGCATCAAGTCCGACCAGAACTCCGAATTCCACACGGGATTTCCGTGGGACGTGCCCTCGTACAACCTCTGGAACCTGCGGGCGGGATATACACGCGGCGACTGGACGGTCACGGCATTCGACGAGAATGTCCTCAACAAAAAGTACTATACCAACGCCTACGAGAAAGCCTTCGTCGACGGCATGTTCATCGAGCCCGGCTACCGCAACATCGGGGTGCGGGTGACGGTCCGCACCAGATAGGTCCGCCGCTCCGCGGTGCGGCGGACGGCGCTGCATCGCGGGATTGAGCGTTTGAAGTCCCGCCGGGCGCGGCGGCTGTGCGTCTTACGTCGGCAGCGCGCGCCGGATAGGCCATACTTCGGGGTCACTCGCAGTATGGGGGCCGGCCGCGTGCAAGACCTGAATCTCCGCTACCTTTACGAAGCGGCCAAGCTCGGATCGATGCGTGCGGCCGCCGACAGCCTCGGCGTGGCCGTGTCGTCGGTGAGCCGGCAGATCTCGCAATTGGAGGAAGAGTTGGGGCTTGCCCTGATCGAGCACGGCCGCCGCAACATCAAGCTCACCCAGACCGGGGAGCTGTTGATCGCGCATTACTCGGACCAATTGCGGCTCAACGAGGCCTTCGAGGCAAAGCTCTCGGACATCAAGGGTCTGCGTACCGGGCGGATCGAGCTCGCCATCGGCGAGGGTTTCGTCGGACATCCGCTGTCCAACATGCTGGTACGATTCAACACCAAACATCCGGGCCTGTTCATCAATGTCCATATGTCCGCCTCGTCCAACGAGGTGGTGAGCCTGGTCGCGGCGGACGACGCGCATCTCGGACTGGTGTTTCAATCCTCCGACGACCCGCGGATTCGGGTTCTCGCCTCCGTACGCCAGCCGCTTTGTGCGGTCATGAAGGTGGATCATCCGCTGGCGGCGTGTAAACTGCTGAAACTGGCTGATCTTACGACGCATCGGCTGTGCCTGCCAGAATCCTCGTTCCGGACCCGTCAGCTGCTTCAAACGGCGGAGGCAGGGGAAGGGGTATCCCTGCAACCGAGCGTGACCTCCAATTCGCTCACCCTGCTCAAGAGCCTGTTGACGGCGAGCGAGTTCTTCACCGTGCTGCCGGTGCTCGCCGTGAGCGAGGAGGTGGAAAACGGCCAGTTCGCGGCAGTTCCGATCGACAGCACCGCACTGCAGGAAGCATCCGTGCAATTGATTGGGCGGCTGGGCAGGCGCCTGCCACCGGCTCCACAGCGCATGGTCTCTGCGCTCACCACCTACCTGGACGCCTGCGCAGGGCCCTTCGATGCGTTGGCTCCTGCCAGGGCGGACACCGAGGCGACCTGAGCTGCACGCGCGCCGGTGCGGCGCGCAGATTGCGGCAAACGCAAACCACTTCGGCGGGGATGTTATTGATCGCGTAATTGCGCTCCCGCAGCATGCCTCGTACATGAGCATCCCCGAGAGCATGGATTCCAAGGAGACCGAGGAGCCCGCGGCCCACTTCGATCTTTACGATCTCAAAGTCGAAGTCCTCGCTCCGCCGGGAGCGCGCATCCTCTGCGGTGCCAGGCCCGGAGACTGGTTCGAATTGCGCGGCGAGATGCTCTACCTGCCACCCGGGCAGGGATTCTCCATCTACTCCCTGGCGGCCCTGATGCTGTTGCTCCCCGCGAAGCAACGCGCCCTCGACCCGCTGGATTGGATGGCGTCCGATTCCGAGGTGGCGTGTCCGGATCCGAACTGTCCCTCGACCTTCCGCATCACGCGTTTGGGCAAGAGGCGCTTCGAGCGCAGCGCGACCACCGCCACTCCCCTTCCGAAGACGCCCGCATAATCCGCCATGCGCATCAAGATCGGCGCCGGCTACGACATCTCGCGCATCATCAAGGGAGGGTGGCATCTCGCCGGCGATCACGGTCCGGTCGATCCGGAACAGGCGCTGCACGACATGGCCGCATTCGTCGAAGCCGGCATCACCACCTTCGATTGTGCGGATATCTACACCGGAGTGGAGTCGCTGATCGGCCGGTTCCGCGCACGCTATCCGATGTTGGCGCGCGACGTCCAGATCCACACCAAGTTCATTCCCGACTTGCGGGCGCTCGCAAAGGTCGACGCCGGATATGTCGAGCGCTCCATCGACCGCTCCCTGCGGCGCCTCGGGATGGAGCGGCTGGACCTCGTGCAATTCCACTGGTGGGACTATGATGTAGCCGGCTATGTCGAGTCCGCGTTGGAGCTGGCCCGGCTCAGGGGCAAGGGCAAGATCGCTCATATCGGGGTGACCAACTTCGACGCGCAGCACCTTCGCGAGATTCTCGACGCCGGCGTCCCGGTCATCTCGTTGCAGGCGCAATACTCCCTGCTCGATCAACGGCCGAGGAACGGCATCGACGCCCTGTGCCGCAGCCGCGACATCGCCCTGCTCTGCTACGGTACCGTGGCTGGGGGCTTCCTGTCGGAGCGCTGGGTGGCACGCCGGGAGCCCGGCAACGAGCTGACCAATCGATCGCTGATCAAGTACAAACTGATCATCGACGACTTCGGCGGCTGGGCGCTCTTCCAGCGGCTTCTCCTGGCGCTGGAGCGCATCGCCGTCAAGCATCGCTGCGATATCGCGACCGTCGCCGCCCGGGCGGTCCTCGACTGGGATCATGTCGCCGCGGTGATCATCGGCGCGACCAATACCTCGCACCTCGGTGCTCACGCTAAAATTTCCGGTCTCCAGCTCGACGCGACCGACAACGCGGCCATTCAGGCGGTGCTGTCACAGAGCCGCGGGCCGCTCGGGGACGTGTACGAGCTCGAGCGCGATCGATCCGGCCGTCATGGCCGCATCATGAAATACGACCTCCACGAGGTCGACCGGCACGCGTCATGAGCCGTCCGGAGCCGATCTACCGATCGCTGGCCGCCGCCCTGTTGACGGCCGCGAGCGCCTTGTCGGGCGCCGCGAGCGCGGACAACGTCCCGGCCGCGCCGCGAATGACCGCCCTGGTCGGCGGCACGGTGGTCGCGACGGACGGCGGCCCCGCCATCGCCAACGCGACGGTGCTGATCTCGGGCGACCGGATCATGCAGGTCGGTCCCGCAGGATCCATCCCGCTGCCGGCCGGCACGAAGACCCTTGCCATGAACGGCCGGTGGCTGATCCCGGGCCTGATGAACATGCATGTTCACCTCGGCCTGAAATTGCCGGGCGCGGCGGGCGACTCGCTGGTCAATGAGACCGACACGCAGGAGGTCCTGAGAATGGCCGCCAATGCGCGCCGCTCCCTCCTCTGCGGAGTCACCACCGTGCGCCTGGTCGGCGAGGACCATGGAACGGATTTCGCGCTGCGCAGCGCCATCGAGCGCGGCGAAGTCATCGGGCCGCGCATCAAGACCGCGGGGGAGATCCTGGTTCCGACGGGCGGCCATGGATCGCTCGAGGCGGACGGACCGTACGGGTTGGCGCGCGCTGCCCGGGAGCAGATCAAGCAGGGGGCCGATTGGATCAAGATTGCCATCTCCGGTGGTATCTCGGATCCCCGCGGCGACATCGCCGCGGCACCCATGACCGATGAGGAGATGTCGACGCTCATCGAGGTGGCGCATCGCAACGGCATCCCGGTGACCGCGCACAACGGCTCGAACGAGGCGGCGCGGCAGGCGCTGCGCTTCGGGATCGACGGCTTCGAGCATGGCTATCATCTGAAACCCGACGTGCTCAAGGACATGAAGGCCAAGGGTGTCTGGCTGGTGCCCACCATCGTGGTCACGCAGCCGGGGGCCCTGGAGTTTTATCGCAAGATTGGATCGCCCGCCTGGTACCTCGATCGGGTCAAGGTCACCGGCGCGGATCACTGGGAGATGCTGCAGAACGCCATCCGCCTGGGCGTCAAGATTGCGCTCGGCACCGATCAGTTTCCGTTCGAGCCCAACGACGGGACGACCGCGACGGTCGCCGAGGCAGAGCTGTACGTGAAAGCGGGCATGAGCCCGTTGCAGGCGCTGCAGGCGGGCACCTTGCAATCCGCCGCGATGCTGCGGATGGGTGCGGATCTCGGCGCGATCGGCGCCGGGAAATTCGCCGACATCGACGCGCTCGAGGCCGATCCGCTGAGGGACATTCACGCGTTGCGAACCCTCGATTTCGTGATGAAGGGCGGCGTCGTGTACCGGGATGACCGGAACGCGTTCATGGCTCAGTAGGCGACACCTCGAGAGGACATCCCATGAGTTGCGTATTGCGTGTCGTCGTGCTCGCGGCGCTCCTCGGCACGACGCTCGATCCGATCTGCGCGCGTGCCTCAGAGCCCCCCTCCGCCGCGGTGGCGGACGAGGAGGAAGCTCTCGAAGCGCTGTATGCGGCTTACTGGCAGGACTGGTTGGCCCTCAATCCGCAGGAGGCCCTGGTTCAGGGCGTCACGCGCTACGAAGCGCAGTTCGACGATTCCCTCGAGGACTCCTGGCAGCGCGACTTGGTATCGATGCTGAAGCGCTACCAGGCTGCCTTGATGAGATTCGATCCGGCACCGCTGCCCGAAGAGGCCCGCCTGAGCTACGAGATGCTGCACTACGAACTCGCGCAGGCCCTCTCCTATTACGGTACCGGCCTGTACGAGACGGCACGGATGCTGCCGATCAACCAATTCATGGGGCAACACACCGCGTTTGCACTCGATCAGTCGGGGTCGGGCTCGTACAACTTCCAAACCGTCGCGGACTACGACAATGCTCTGATTCGCGCGGACAACTACGCGCGATGGACGGACGATGCCATCGAGCGCCTGAAGGAAGGCGTGGCCAAGGGGGTCGTGCTGCCTCGCATCGTAGTGGAGCGGGTATTGCCACAGCTTCACAACTACTTCGGGCTGGCGCCCGAGAAGACCGACTTTTGGCAGCCGCTGGCGAAGCTCCCCCCGGGCATGGCGGCCGCCGACCGCCGTCGCCTGACCCGAGCGTATGCGGTAAAAATTGCCTCGGTGATCGAGCCCGCCTACCGGAAGCTCTACGACTATCTGCAGACCGAGTATCTGCCGCATGCGAATGCGACGCCGGGTTTGGGTGCGTTGCCCAACGGTGCGGTGCTTTATGATTACCAGGTGCGGGCCAACACGACCACGGCCATGACTCCCGCCGAAATCCACGCGCTCGGGCTTGCGGAGATTCAGCGGATTACGCGCGAGTTGGATCAAGTGCGTACCGAGGTCGGCTTCCGCGGCTCCTTGTCGGATTTTCTAGCCTCGGTGCGTTCCGACGAGTCGCTCCATTTCCAAAGTACCGCCGAGGTGATTCCGGCCTATGAAGAGGCGTTGCGCCGCATATTGCCGAGGCTTCCCCAGCTTTTTGACGTAAGCCCGAAGGCGGAATTGAAAATCCAGGCGCTGCCCGATACCGCCAGGAAGTACCAGGGCAACGGCAACTACCAGCAGGCCGCCGCGGACGGCTCGCGCCCCGGCATCCTATGGATCAATATCTACGCGCCGGGAATCAAGGATAAGTTCATCGTCATGACGACGACCCTGCACGAAACCTACCCCGGCCACCATTTCCAAACCTCGATCGCCGCCGAAATCCCGGGCATGCCGGCGTTCCGGCGTCTCACTTTCTTCAATGCGTATGGCGAGGGATGGGCGCTCTATTGCGAGTCCCTGGGCAAGGAAATGGGGCTCTACGACGATCCGTGGCAGTATTACGGACACCTGATGAACGAGATGCTGCGTGCCAACCGCCTGGTGATCGACACCGGGATCCATGCCATGGGGTGGAGCACTGAACAGGGAATCGCATGGATGATGGATCATTCGTCGATGAATCGAGCCCAGGCCGCGGCGGAGGTAGAGCGCTATGTCGCCTATCCGGCCCAGGCCCTGTCCTACAAGGTCGGGCAGATCGACATCGCGGCGCTGCGGGCCAAGGCGACGCAGGAGCTCGGAGCGAAGTTCGACCTACGGCAATTTCACGATCAGATTCTGCTCGGCGGCAGCATGCCGCTCACCGTGCTCGACCGGAAGGTGGACCAATGGATCGCACGCCTCAACGCCGCGAAGTGACCTGATGCGCTTGCTGCGATGTTCCATCCGGCCGCGCCGTTTCGCGAGGGCCTGCTCGTTCATGGTGGCCCTCGCGCTCGTGAGCGCCACCTGCACCGCGGGTGCGAGCGACTCGGAGACCGCGCGCTTCAACGAGTTTCTGAACGGCCTCTATCAGCGCGACATCCACGCGAGCCCGATGCTGGCCGCCACCTTCGGCGCCAAGGACGGCTATGACCGGTGGGACGACTTGTCGGCCGCGGCGGAGGAGGCGCGGATCGGCACCATCCGGGCCGACATGCGCAGCGCGAAAGCCCATTTCCAATACTCCAAGCTCGACGACCGGGGGAAGTTGCAGTACCGCGTTTTTCTGTACGAGGACAACCTCCTGCTCGAGCGCCACCGCTGGCGCGATCACTTCTACCCGATGAACCAGATCGTGGGTCTGCATCTGGATGTCCCGGACATTCTCATCCATCAGAACACCATCAGGACGACCGTAGATGCGGACGCCTATATTCACCGCATCGAGCGCACGAAAGTGCTCTTCGATCAATTCATCGGCCGGCTGAAGGAGCGCGAAGCCAAAGGCTTCCTGATGCCGCAAATCGTCTATCCGCTGCTCATCGAGCAATGCCGGGGGGTGATCGCGGGCGTTCCCTACGCGGAAGGGCCTGACAATCCGATCTGGGCGGACTTCAACCGCAAGATCCAGGCATTGGAGATCGCGGCGGCCGAGAAGGACGCGCTGCGAGCCCGGGCCCGCACCGCGATGCTGCAGTCGTTGGAGCCTGCGTATCGGGCGCTGATCGCCGTTCTCGAGGAACAACAGGCGAGCAGCAAGATCGTGGGCGGCGTGTGGCAGCAGCCCGACGGCGACGCCTTTTACGCCTTTCTGGTGAGGCAATTCACCACCACCGACATGACGCCGCGACAGATCCATGAGCTCGGCCTGCGCGAAGTGGACCGCCTCCACCAGGAGATGCAGGCGGTCATGGACCGCGTCGCATTCAAGGGAACACTGCAGCAGTTCATGGCGCAAATCAAAGCAGACCCGAAATTTTATTACCCCGATTCCGATGAGGGCCGTGAAGCATTTTTGCAGCGGGCACGGGCGATCATCGCTGACATGCAGGCCAAGATCACGGATGACTTTCTCGCCCCGCCCGCGCTTGCGCTGCTCATCGAGCGGCCGCAAGCCTATCGGGAAGCGTCCTTGCCCGCGGGCGATTACGAAGCCGGTTCACCCGATGGAAAGGTTCCGGGTATCATTTATCTCAATCTGTCCGATATGCGAAAGATGCCGACCTATGACCTGGAGGATCTTCTGTATCACGAGGGCATCCCCGGGCATCACATGCAGTTCTCGACCATCCTGGTGGACCAATCGATCCCCGACCTTCGCAAGGTGAACCAGTGGTGGCAGGACACCGCCTTCGTGGAGGGATGGGCGCTCTACGCCGAGCGTCTCGCCAAGGACATGGGTTTCTATCAGGATCCCTATGCGGACTTCGGCAGGCTGTCGGGCGAGCTGTGGCGGGCCTGCCGGCTGGTCGTCGATACGGGCCTCCATGACGGCCATTGGTCGCGGGAGCAGGCCATTCAGTACCTCAATGAGAACACCCCCCGCGCGGACAGCGCACGCGAGGTCGATCGATATATCGCCGTTCCGGGGCAGGCGACGGCTTTCATGGTGGGTATGAAAACCATCCTTCTCGAGCGGCAGCACGCGACCGACGCGCTCGGCCCGAAGTTCGATATTCGGGGCTTCCATGAAGCCGTCTTGCACAACGGCTTCATTCCTCTCTGGGCGGTCAAGGAAAGCGTCGACGGTTGGATCGCCGGTCAGCAACGGGCTCATTGATCCAGCCTGCCCGCAAAGGCGTCGATTTTCTCGGCCATCCCCGCGGCCTCGTCATCCTGTTCCTGACCGAGATGTGGGAGCGCTTTTCCTATTACGGCATGCGCAGCCTGTTGATTCTTTACCTGACTCAGCATTTCCTATGGTCGGACAGCCGCTCGACACTCATTTATGGCGCCTATACGGCGCTCGTTTACATCATGGCGGTGATCGGGGGTGCGCTCGCGGACCGATACCTGGGGGCTCGAAAGGCGGTAACCTTCGGTGCGATTCTCCTGGTGTGCGGGCATGCGGGCATGACTTTGGAGGGCAGCGGGACACGACAGATTCTGCGTTTTCGGGGCGTGGATTACGAGCTCGCGACGAACGGGCGAAGCGCCGACGCGCCCCGTATCATCATGTCGCCCCACGGAGTCTCCAAGGTCGAGATCGAGGAGGGTCGGATCCGAATCGAACACCCCCAGGCAGTCGCACTTCCGCCGGTGATCCCGCTCGCCGCTGCGCAGCTGCGTCAGGAGAGCCAGCCGCTGTTCCGCAATATCCTCTATCTGTCGCTGGCGACGATCATCGCGGGTGTCGGCTTCCTCAAGGCCAATGTATCCACGCTGGTCGGCTCCCTGTATGGCCTCGCCGACCGGCGCCGCGACTCCGGCTTCACGATTTTCTACATGGGGATCAACCTCGGCGGATTCCTGGCGCCGCTTCTGTGCGGCTATCTCGGCATCGTCTACGGGTGGAGATATGGATTCGGTGCGGCGGGGATCGGCATGGCTCTGGGCCTCGCGATATTCCTGGCGGGCCGGCCGCTGCTCGAGGGTCGGGGCGAGCCGCCGGATCCGACAAGGCTCAAGCAACGCGTCTGGCTGTTCTTCGACCGCGAAATGCTGTGCTATGCCGGCGCCCTGATCATGATCGCGGTTTCCGCCGTGCTCGTGATCTTCAACCAGATCATCGGCCACTTGCTGCCCTGGCTCGGGGCCGGCATGCTGGCTTTTCTCGCCGTCTATGCGATCGTCGGGTTCGCACGGGTCGAGCGCGACCGGATGCTCGTTGCCATCTACGTGATCCTCGCGCAGATTCCCTTCGTCGCGTTGTACGAACAGGCAGGATCCTCCTTCAACCTGTTTACCGACCGGCTGGTCGACCGCACGATCGCGGGACGGACCATTCCGGCGCCGCTATTCCAGTCCCTCGATCCCGCTTTCATATTTCTGCTGGCTCCCGTTCTGGCATGGCTGTGGGTGCGGCTTGCCAAGAAGAACCTCGAGCCCTCGACACCGGTGAAATTATCGCTCGCGATCTGCACCGTGGGTTTGAGCTTTCTCGCGCTGGTGGCCGGCATGAAGGTCAGCGGACCGACCGGACTCACGCCGCTCTACTTCGTGATTCTCGTCTATCTGATCAACACCCTCGGCGAGCTATTGCTGGTGCCCGTGTCTCTGTCGGCGATGACCCAATTGTCGCCCGCCAAGCTCGGAGGCCTGATGATGGGCGCCTGGTTCTTGTATTCCGGCATGTCCAATTACGTGGCCGCACTCATCGCCCGGGCGACCGGCGCCCAGACCGTTGGCGGGGCGATCGCAGATTTAGCCGCCGCCAAGGCCAATTATGAGGCGGTTTACAGCCATACGGCATGGGCGGCAATCGCCGCCGGAGCGCTCATGTTCGCGCTATCCCCGCTGCTCAAACGATTGATGCATGGCGAGAGCCGATAGGCCGGATTTCTCCGACGAACGAGCGGTCACGATGCGCGACGACGAAAATCAGCCTCACGACGAGTTCGCCTTTGCGGAAGGCACTGCAACGGCCCGGGTGATCCTGCCGCCGATTGCCGATTGGACGGGCCCCAGCGAGCGCCATATCGCAGCGCCCGCCGATGACTGGATCATCAAGGCGGAACAGAGCGGTTTTCGAGAGACCGCGGATTCTGCCGAGACGCGGTCGTGGCTCGAAAGACTGGCGGCGGGCTCTGAGAGCATGTCCCTGCAATCGATCGGCCTGTCCGCGGGTAGGCGGGACATTCCAATGATGGTGGTCAGCCGGTTCGGCTTCGACCCGCTTGCGGTTCGGGAGACGGGAAAGGCCGTCGTGCTCATCCAGGCGGGCATTCATGCAGGTGAGATCGACGGCAAAGATGCAACGATGATGCTGTTGCGCGACCTGGCCGCCGGTCGGCTGGGCGACCTGCTGGACCACATCGTGCTCTTGTTCGTGCCCGTCTTGAATGTCGACGGCTTTTCGCGGTTTGGCCCGCATGCACGCATGAACCAGCGCGGCCCGCGGCAAGTCGGCAGACACACCAATGACCAAAACCTCAATCTGAACCGGGATTTCGGCAAGCTCGATGCACCGGAAACTCGTGCGTTGGTCGCGGTGCTCAACGCTTGGTTGCCGGATCTGTACATCGACACGCACGTCACGGATGGCGTCGATTATCGGTATGACGTGACCTTCGGCCACACCGCCGGGCGGCACGGCTGGTCGCCCGAGATTTCGAGCTGGCTCGACGAACACCTGCTGCCCGATGCCGTCGCAGCCCTCGAAAAGGAGGGGCATACACCGGGACCGCTGATCCTCTCGGTCAACGACCGGGATTTGAGCGAGGGTCGCTTCGATTTTTGCGCCAACGCCCGCTTTGCCACGGGCTACGCAAGCCTGCGGCACATGCCGGCGATACTCATCGAAAATCATTCGCTCAAGACCTATCGCCAGAGGGTGCTGGGACTGTATGTGCTGCTGCGGTCGCTGCTTGCAGGCGCCTCGAGGAAAGTCGATGGATTGCGCGCGGCGGTCAAAAAGGACCGCGAGGCGCGCCGCGCATGGGTTCCTCTCGGGTGGGCGGTCGCCTGCGAGGATCGCCACCTGGCGCCGTTCAAGGGCATCCGGTCCATCCCGGCCGCGTCCGCCCTATCGGGCGAGAAAGTCGCTGGGTGGACCGGCGAAGCCGACGACAGTCCGGTGGCGATCGTGCCGATGACCGCGCCCTCGGCCGCGGTTCGCAGACCTCGTGCCTACTATATTCCGCCCCACCTTGCGGACATCGTGGAGCGGCTCACCCTGCACGGCATCGTACTGGAAGAGGTTCCCGCGGCATTGACACTTCGCGTGACCCGAACTTATCTGGACGAGGCCAAGGTGGTCGGCGGCCGGCCCGAGGCCGGGATCATCGGCACCTCGACCTCCGCCGTTCTCGAGGGACACGTTCGGGTCGATGCAGGAAAATTACGCCAGGGCGTCGCGACGGTGACGATCCCCGCCGGTGCGGCTCGCGTTTCCGTGGACCAAGCCCTGGGCGACCTGGCCATCGTGCTGCTCGAAGCGGCGTCTGCGGACTCGTTCTTTCAATGGGGTTTCATGTTGTCGATATTCGATGATGCGGCCCACCAAGAGCCGTATGTCCTGGATCCGCTGGGCGATCGAATGCTGCACTCCAGCGCCGCCCTCCTCCACGCGTTCGAGACCAAGCTGGCGACCGACGCCGCGTTTGCCGGCAGCGCCGAGCGCCGCCGCGCCTGGCTTCTGGAGCGAACACCTTACGCGGATGCCGATTACCGCCTCTACCCGATCCTCAGGGAGGAGCTGGATTTTGCGGGGTGAGCGTCATCATCATCGCGCCGCGGGGACGAAGCGTAATCAGGCCTTGAGGCTCGACCGGATCTCCGGGCACCAGCCGCAGCCGGTAGCGCTGCGCGAGCGTCGCGAGCAGCATGAGTGCTTCGGTCATCGCGAACAGTGCTCCGATGCAGATACGACGCCCGCCGCCGAAGGGAAGGTATGAGAAGCGCGGACGTGCGGCGGCTTTGTCCGGCGAAAACCGCTCCGGGTCGAATCGCTCAGGATCGTGCCAAAGTTGCCGGTGGCGGTGGAGCACCCAAGGGGAGATCAGTACGATGGAGCCCTTGGGTACGTATCGTCCTGCGACGCTGTCGTCGGCGAGCGCCGCGCGTGCGAAGGTATGCACCGGCGGATAAAGTCGCATGGACTCTTCTATCACCATTCGAGTATAGGTGAGCCTGCCCAGATCGTCCGAGCCCGGCTCGCGCCCACCGAGCACGCTCTGCAGCTCCGCATGCAATTTCGCCTCTTGCGCCGGATGCTGCGACAGCAGATACCAGGTCCACGTCATGGCCATGGCGGTCGTCTCGTGGCCGGCCGTAAAGATCGTGATCACCTGGTCACGCACTTCCCGCGCGGTCATGCCGCCGCCGGTTTGCTCATCGCGCGCCGCGATGAGTCGTGCCAGCAAATCATTGGATCCGATTGCGGGGCGGATCGAGCGCCTGCTGATGAGGCCATCGATTTCCCTATCGAACTCACCGAGCGTACGGCCCACGACGCCGAGTCGGCCCAGGCCCGCGAGCCATGCCGGCAAACCGAGGAAATCCATGATATTCGGGCGCATCTGCGCCTGATAGCGGGCGGCGCCGCGTTCCATGATCCCGACGATGCGCTCGGAATCGGATGAAAACATCGTGCGGGAGATGATGTCCAGAGTGACTCCCATCATCGCCCTCGGTACGTCGATACTCGCCCCGCTCCCGAGGCTGTACCAAGCCGCCAACAACTCGCGCGCAGCGTCGGTCATGAGCGGCGTATAGGACGCGATGCTACGGTGGTCGAAGGCGGGCGACATGATGCGCCGATGCCGCCGCCACGTCTGTCCTTCCGAGGTGATCAGCCCACGGCCCAATCCCGGTTCCAGGAGGCGGCGAGTGATCTCGGACTTCTGATAGTTGGCCGCATTGTCGAGCAGAACGTGCTTGATCGCCGCTGGCTCGTTGACGAGGAAGCGGTGCTGGCCAAACACCTTATTTTGAACCACGTCGCGCTGGTAAGCCTGTTCGCCATAAGTGGCGATCATGTTGTCGCGCACGGTGCGAAAAAACTCGAACAACGGCAGGCCGGCGCGCCGCGGCAAAGCCGCCCTCTTTCGCGTGCTCAGTGCACGCGTGCCGATCTTTCGCGGCAACTGACCAGCAACAGGGAGAGTGCGGCAGCGTGATACAGCAGAGCGGCTGGCACCAGATGCGAGAGTTGCCAGATGCACATGGTCGAGCCCGCCAGCAGCCAGCAGAATACCAGGTAAGCGGCCGCGGCTCTTTGCGAGGCCGGCCACCCCAGACGCCAGAAGACGGCAACAGCGGCCGCGATCGCAATCATGCCTTTGATGAGCGCCATGCCCCGAAGCAGCCGGGCCAGGGGGGGATCGGCGGACAAATAGCCGGTGGGATCACCCAGCCAGGCGGCCACCGCGACGGCAAGCACACAACCCAGGACGAGGGCGCTGCGCAGCAACGCGACCGCGGTCAACGGAACGGCAGACCCCAACGGATCCCCGGCGAGCCCGGGAGTTCGCCTGCGAAGGGCGCTAGAGCCGGGCCATGACGACGGCAGAATCGATTGGGCCATGCGGTATATATAGCACGGGAAATGCTTCCGTATAGTCAGTTACGCCATATCCGTATCCGAGGATTCGCCAGACCGAGCTGGAGCTCGAGGGGCAGCTGGGTCACGGCTGGTCGGCCAGTTTGGGATACGGCTATACCGACGCGAAAGTGACCAGCGACTTTGCCGTCACCGATCGGGGCGAAACGCTGTTGAGCGCCGAGGTTGGCGACCGATTGCCGTATGTCCCCGCGCAAACGCTGACCGCGGGACTTGGGTATGCGAAGAGCCTCTTCGGTGAGATTACGCTGGATGCCCATGCCGACGCCTCCTATCGAAGCAACGTGACCACCCAGATCAATTCCACCGCCGCGGGTTTCCAGGTGCTCGGCGGCTTTACGACCGTCGGCGCCTCGGCCGGCGTAGGGGTTGGCGAGCATTGGCATGCGCGGCTGTATTGCACGAATTTGACCAACCAGGTCGGCGTTTCTGCCGCAGGTGCCGTGCTGCGCAACGCCGACTTCTACCCGAACTATCGCGATCAGTACGTGATGCGGCCGAGGACGGTCGGCATCACGCTCAGCTACCATCTCAGATAGGCGCACGATAGCCCCGGGAATTCTGCCACGGAAAAACGCAATCTCTGACCCCCGAAAATCATAATTTTCAAAGCAGTCCCGGGCGGAGATACTGATGGAGCCAGGAGCCTGCCGAATCGGCAGCCTTTCTTTCCCACCAAAGGTGCGAAGCATGTCAGTGGTATCAGTGGAGACGCTCATCATAGGCGGCGGTCAGGCAGGCTTGGCGATGAGCGAGCATCTGAGCCAACGCGCAGCGCCGCATCTCATCGTGGAGCGCCATCGAATTGCCGAGCGCTGGCGATCCGAACGATGGGATTCTCTCGTCGCCAACGGTCCGGCGTGGCATGACCGCTTTCCCAACATGGAGTTTTCCGGCATCGATCCCGACAGTTTTGCCACCAAGGATCAGATCGTCGACTATTTCGAGGCCTACGCGAAACAGATCGCAGCGCCGATCCGTTGTGGTGTCAACGTCGAGGCGCTGCACAGGAAGGCCGATGAATCCGGCTTCCGGGCGCATACCTCCGAGGGCGTCATAGAGGCTGGGAATGTGGTCGTCGCCACCGGGCCTTTCCAGCGCCCGCTGATGCCTACGGCGGTGCCGGCCGTTGCGGGAGTGGCTCAAATCCATTCCGCGGCCTACCGGAATCCCGGCCAGTTGCGCGACGGGGCGGTGTTGTTGATTGGTGCGGGCTCATCAGGTGTCCAAATAGCCGACGAGCTCGCGCGCGCGGGCAGACGTGTCTACCTGTCGGTCGGTCCGCACAACCGTCCGCCTCGGCGCTACCGGGGCCGGGACTTCGTCTGGTGGCTGGGCGTGCTGGGCGAATGGGATACCAAGGTCGTCTCTCCCGGCACGGAGCATGTGACCATCGCCGTCAGCGGTGCTCATGGCGGACACACGGTCGACTTTCGGGACCTTGCGGCGCGCGGGATCACGCTGTTGGGCAGCGCGGGAGCCTACCAGGACGGTGTGCTGCAGTTTCTGCCTGATCTTGCACAAAACATTTCCCTGGGAGACTCCAACTACCGGTCGATGTTGACCGCGGCCGACGCCTACGTGACGCAGCAAGGTCTCCACCTGCCCGAGGAGCCGGAGGCCCACCAGATCGCGCCCGACCCGCACTGTGTGACCAATCCCATACGTCAATTGAACCTTTCGGCCGCCGGCATTACGACCGTCATTTGGGCGACGGGCTATGCGCTCGATTTCGACTGGCTGCAGGTGCCCGCTTTCGATCAGAAGGGTCGCCCGGCGCATCAGCGGGGAGTCTCCACGGTCACTGGACTTTACTTCCTGGGGCTGTCATGGCTCTCGCGAAGGGCTTCCCCGTTCATCTGGGGCGTCTGGCATGATGCCGGCTACCTGGCGGACCACATCGCAGCGCGCACCGGGAGCTTGCTGGGCAAAACGCGATGTCATTAGAAGACGGCGGAGCACCCCTGCTCTTCGCGCCGCTCGACCTGCAGGCATCGCCAGCCGTGCGTGCCGGTTGGCGGGGGCCGCCTATCATGTCAATATGACGCCATCGTGGCGGTCCGTGTGATGGTTTGGTGGAGCCTGCTGTGTGCGGTAGCCGCACTCAACATCGCGGCATGGTGCCTGTCCGCGGTGGCGCTCAACCGGCGGCAGACCGTGATGTCCGCCGAGGCCTACAGTGCCCGCCGGCTGCAGCTCCTGTTATCCGCAGTTTACGTATTTGGGTGCGCTTTTCGCTCTGCATTTCCTGTTTTCGATGTGCCGCGCATCTGCCTGCATAACTCGTGGTTGTCGAGCGTCATCGTAGGCCGCTCCGTCGCAACCGTGGCGGAGCTTTGCTTCGTCGGTCAATGGGCGCTGATGCTGCATGAGGCGTCGCGCGCGTCACGCAGCGATTTTGGCAGGATCTCCTCGCTTGCCGTGGTGCCCCTCATTGCACTCGCGGAGGCATGCTCGTGGTACTCCGTGCTGACCACGTCGAATCTGGGCCACATCGTCGAAGAGTCGATCTGGAGCCTCACTGCGGCGATGATGGTGACGAGCATGGTGGTGACCTGGCCGCGTTGCCGCGCCATTCGCCATCCTGCGCTGGTGATCTTCAGCATCGTCGGCGCGGTCTACGTGGCTTTCATGCTGCTCGTCGATGTGCCCATGTACTGGTCGAGGTGGATGGCCGACGAAAACCTCGGACGTCACTACATGAGCATCGCCCAAGGTGTGCACGACGTCGCCAGTCGCTGGGTTGTGTCGTATCGCTGGCAAGATTGGAAGAGCGAGGTCGTTTGGATGTCGCTCTATTTCAGCGTCGCGGTATGGCTCAGTATCGCTCTCATTCACGCCCCCGTCCTGCGCGAATTGGCGCCCCGTAACCGCATCGACCACCATCCGCGGCGCATCGTCCGCATCCCCACGAGAGCGGTTCAGTAGCGGTTGCTCTCTCAAGGGCCCATGCGAGCTGAAAGGGAATTGATGCCATGCAGGGAGCGATATGACCAAGGGCCCATGGCTGGAGAACGACGCACTTCTCGCCTCGATCATCGCGTCTTCGGACGATGCGATCATCAGCAAGGATATTGAGGGGATCATCACCAGCTGGAACCCGGCGGCGGAGCGGTTATTCGGCTATTCCGCGGCGGAGGCGGTCGGCCAGCCGATGACGATCTTGATTCCCCCGGATCGCTCGCAGGAGGAGAAGGTTATTTTGGGCCGCATTGCCCGGGGGGAAGTGACCGACCACTTCGAGACGGTGCGGGTGAGGAAGGACGGTCATCTCATCGACGTATCGGTCACCATTTCCCCAATTCGCAGCGGCGACGGCCGCATCGTCGGCGCCTCGAAGATAGCCCGCGACATCAGCGAGCGAAGACTCGGTGAAGCCAGGGTACAGTCACAGCTGGGGCGGCTCAACCTGCTCCATCAGATCACCCGGGCCGTCGGCGAGCGTCAGGACCTTCAAAGCATTTTCCAGGTGGTCATCAGAACGCTCGAGGACCGGTTACCGCTGGATTTCTGCTGCATCTGTCTTCTCGACGCCCATGAACACTGCCTCAGCGTGGAGCGCGTGGGCGTGCGCAGCGCCCGATTGGCGCTTGGCCTCGGAATGACCGAGAGGTCTCGAATCGAGATCGACGGAAACGGCTTGTCGCGTTGTGTCGCGGGTCAGCTGGTCTACGAGGGCGACATCAGTCAGGTGCTTTTCCCCTTCGCCCAACGCCTGTGGCATGGGGGGTCGCTGAGATCGATGGTGGCTGCCCCGTTGCTGGTGGAAAGCAAGGTTCTAGGCGTGCTGATTGCGGCGCGGGGGAATGCCGACAGCTTTACCAGCGGCGACTGCGAGTTCTTGCGCCAGTTGACCGAGCACGTTGCCCTGGCGGCCCATCAAGCCGAGCTCTACGGCGCCTTGCAGCAGGCTTATCAGTATTTGCGCCAGACGCACAATTCCGTGATGGAACAGGAGCGGTTGCTCGCGCTCGGCCAGATGGCGAGCGGTATCGCGCACGACATCAACAATGCGATCTCCCCCATCACTCTGTACGCCGAAGCCTTGTTGGAAACGGAGCCGGGTCTGAGCGAGCGCGGGCGGGGATATCTGGAGATCATCCAGCGCGCGATCGATGACGTAGCGCAGACGGTTGCGCGCATGCGCGAATTCTATCGTCCACGAGAGCCGGAGGTCGCGCTCGTTGCCGTGGATGTCAATCGGCTGGTGCAGCAGGTAATCGATCTGACCCGTGCCCGCTGGAGCGACATGCCGCAAAAGCGTGGCACCGCCGTTGAGGTGCAGATGGACCTGGCGCCCCGTTTGCCGGCAATTCTGGGCGCCGAAGGGGAAATCCGCGACGCGCTCATCAATGTAATCTTCAATGCCGTCGATGCGATGCCCGAGGGGGGCAAGATGACGGTCAGCACGCGGGTTGGACTCAAGGGGCCGAAGGAGCGGGGTGAGGAGCGCGGTCGCTCAGACAATGAATGCGTGGAGATCGATGTGATCGACACGGGCGTCGGCATGGACGAGGATACCCGGCGCCGGTGCCTCGAGCCCTTCTTCACGACGAAGGGGGAGCGCGGCACAGGCCTCGGCCTTGCAATGGTCTACGGGGCGATGCGTCGGCATGAGGCCGAAATCGAGATCGAGAGTGCACCCGGCCAAGGCACGACCGTACGATTCCGATTTCCGGTGGCGCCCGTCATACCCGCCGACTCAACCGGGCCGGTGCGCACGCCAATCGCGTCGCCGATGCGAATTTTGGCCATCGACGACGATCCGCTGGTGTTGAAATCGCTCTCCGATACCTTGGGGGGGGACGGTCACGACGTAACGGCAGCCGACGGTGGACAGGCCGGAATAGACGCCTTCCTCGCCGCCCAGGCGCGCGGCGAGCCTTTCCCGATCGTGATCTCCGATCTCGGAATGCCCTACGTCGATGGTCGAAAAGTCTGCGCTGCCATCAAGACGGCGGCCCCCCGGACCTTCATCGTTTTATTGACCGGCTGGGGCCAGCGGCTGGTGGCCGACGGCGACGTTCCACCGCAAGTCGATCGTGTGTTGAGCAAACCCCCCAAGCTGCGGGAGCTGCGCGAGGCGCTGACCGAGGCCGCGGCACGCGATCAGGGGGATTGAGGACATTCGCAGCTTACGCAGGTCCCATGGGGCTCGACGGACGTAATCTCATAGCGTGTTCCTATCATGGAAGCGCGATACTGCATGGTGCGCAGGCCGAGTCCCACCGGGCTGCGGCCGGGAGCGCGCATGCCCCGGCCGTCATCGCAGATCTTGAGCCGAACCTGATCCCGCTCGATGTTCAGCGTCACGTTGATCGTTTTGGCATGCGAGTGCCTGAGCGCGTTGCTCAGCGCCTCCTGTGCGATGCGATACAGATGGTCGGTCACCCCGGGACCCAGCCCTAGAGGCGCCATTTCAACCACCGTGATGCCAATCGCAGGGCCCGAGGAGCCCTGCAATCGTGCGACGAGATCACGCAGCGCCGCGATCAGGCCGCCTTCGGTTGCGCCGATCGGGGACAGTCCGCGCGCAATGGTTTGAGACGATTGCAGTGCGCGCTTTGCGATGTCGTGCGCACGCTCGAGTTCTGCGCCGAGCGCGTCCCCGACGGGTGCTTCGCGGGCCAGCGCCGATAGCAGCAGTGCGAGGCCCGTGAGTTCCTGGCCGAGACCGTCATGCAGGTCGCTTGCGAACCGGCGTTGCTCCTGGCCAACGGCATCGAGTACCGAGGCCTCGAGACGGCGGCGCTCGGATACATCATGCACGATGCACACGAACAGCGGCACCTGGGTGTCGCGAGTTTCGCCGATCGAGACTTCCGCGGGAAACGTGGAGCGGTCCCGCCGGCGACAAGTCATCGCTCGGGCGGCAATCGCAATCGGCGGCCGCTCGCCCGGGGAATCGGTGCGTTCATCTCCGTCCGGCAGGGCTTGCAGCACGGCGGGCATGAGCGTCTCGATGTGGCGCCCCCCCATCTCGGCCGACGAATAACCGAATTGCCGCTTACAAGCTGGGTTGAACATCAGAATGGCCCCGGCCGCATCGAGCATCAGCACGCCGTCGACAGCGGTGTCGACCACGGCGCGCAATTGCTCCGCCAAGATCTTGAGCTCCAATTCGGCCGCTCGCGCGCTGGTCACATCGCGCAGGGAAACCGATGCCCCCACCACGCGATCCAGGCTGTCGACGATGCACGCGATTGCACCGTCGACTTGAACGCGCACCGCATCGCGGCTCGTGACCCAGGTATTCCCGCCGAGCGGCCAGGTCGCCCGCTCCCCCAGGACCCGTTCGATCGGAGCCGGTTCAGACGGTACACCGCTCGCATCGGAGAGCTGCAGCACGGTGCCGATGGGCTTGCGTTGAGCCTCTGAAGTCGGCCAGCCGGTCAAGCGCTCCGCGGCAGCATTCATGAAGCGGACCCGCCCTTCCAAATCGATGGCGATCACTCCCTCCGTGATGCTGCCGAGAATAGTGGCATAACTGAGCTGACTATCTTCCAGCCGCCGCTCCATCTCGAAGCGATCGACGGCGACTTCGATCGCCACAACGATATTTCTGATGTGGAACGGCTTCAATACGTACCCATACGCAGAAGCGGCCTTGGCACGCGCGAGAGTCTTCTGGTCCGAATCTCCGGTGAGATAGACGACGGGGACCCGCACCTTCTCGTTGATCAATTCGGAAGCACGGATGCCGTCCATGTCGCCCTTGAGCCGGACATCCATCAGGATGATATCCGGGCGGGTGGAAAAAGCCGCCTCGATGGCACCGGCGCCCGTATCGGCGGTCGCGACCACCTCGCATCCCATATCCGTCAACCGATTGCAGATCGCCTCGGCGATCATGCCATCGTCCTCGGCGACCACCACACGAAGTCCGGCCACGGATGAAGAGGCGCGCATTTACGAGGCGCCTGGTCGCCGCCTGGCCGACGGCGCTCCTGACTGACGGTTTCCTTGAGACATCGCCTGATCCTTGGCCCTCATCGACGGATATTATAGTCCACCTACGTTGGGTCGCGTTGCGATGATTGCAACACGCGGGGTGCTTGTCGGCGGCCTCGCTGCAAAACTCGATCGCACTTCGCCACCGCGCGTGACGCCCGCTTTGGGCGCCGAGCTCTCAATGACCGGTGTTGTCGCCCCGTCTGCTGGATTCGAATAGGAACCAGGTGCGCCGCTCGGTCTCATCGATCCAATTCTCGATCAAACTCGCGGTTGCGATGTCGCGATGCTCGTCGACGACGTCGTGTACTTCCCGCAGCCGAGCTGCCAGCGTTTCATTGTCCTCGCGCAGCTCCGCGAGCATATCCAGCGGATCGACGTATTCGGCGTCGTTGTCCTTGATTCGCTGGATGCGCGCGATATGCCCGATCGAGCGCAGTGTCGAGCCCCCGGTCTTTCTGATCCTTTCGGCAATTGGATCGGTCATGGCATACAACTGATCGGCCTGTTCGTCGAGCAATAGATGGTAATCCCGGAAGTGCGGCCCGCTCATGTGCCAATGGAAATTCTTCGTCTTGAGATATAGCGCGAACACATCGGCAAGAATGGCGTTCATGCCTCCGGCGATATCCGCGGATGCTTCCGGCCCGAGATCCGTGGGCGTGATCAATGGAGCGTTGCGACGCAACTTGAGCGAGCTCCTGCTGGATGACGTTTGTTTTTTGGCCATGATGCACCTCTTTGATTGGTAAGCCCGCAAGCGACCCCCGGGCCGCAGACTATCGCACGTCCTCCACCTGGCTGAGATAGGCCCCGTAGCCCTCTGCCGCCATCTCGTCCCGGTGAATGAATCGCAACGACGCGGAGTTGATGCAGTAGCGTAACCCGCCGCGATCCGCGGGGCCATCGGTAAACACGTGGCCGAGGTGGCTGTCGCCATACCGCGAGCGCACTTCGGTACGGATCATTCCATGCGTCGTATCGCGCATTTCGCTGACGTAGGCGGGCTCGATGGGCTTGGTGAAGCTTGGCCAGCCGCAGCCCGAGTCGTACTTGTCGGAAGAGGCGAACAGCGGTTCCCCCGAGACGATATCCACGTAGATCCCGGGTTCCTTGTTCTTCAGGAATTGTCCGGTTCCCGGTCGCTCGGTGTCGCCTTGCTGGGTAACCCGATACTGCTCGGGAGACAGCTGAGCGACCTTATGCGGGTCCCTGTTGTAGGACTTCATCTCAATTCACGCTCCTAGATTCGAATGCGATCGATGACACCCATGCGCCATCAACCGACCTGCCGACAGTATAGATCGCATGACCCCGCGGCGGCACCCCACCAAGGTCTAGGGGCCGCCGGAAGTTGCAGGCGTTCACGTTCAGCCGCCGCCCGGCACCGGCAACCGGCGGACATGGCAAACACTGACCGGAATTCCATGCGAAACACAGAGTTCGAGGAATCTTCGCTGGTTGTCCTGCAGCCTGTCCCCGGGACCCTTCACCTCGATCATCCGGTACTGCTTTGCATCGGGCCAGAATTGCACGAGATCCGGAATTCCCGTGCGATTTTCCTTCACATCACGCGCGATCCACTCGAACCAAAGCTGTAAATGCGTCGCGGGGAAACAGTCGAGCGCCCATTTGAGCAGGGTCCTATCCAGGCCATGCCAACGAACGAATGGCGACTGAATACCCCATTTGAGCTTGAACGTCTGCCAGATGGCGTGCCGGTAGCGACCCGACCTCAACTGGGACAGGCACTCCTCGAAGTATCCTCGCCGCCGGCGGTAGAAATGAGCGCTGGCGAGGTCCGCGGGAGCGCGATGAAAGTCGTGGAAGAAGGCGCCTGCAATGGGCGCGAATATCGCAGGCCAGCAAAGAAGTCCGAAAAGCGCGTTGATCAATCCGTTCTCGACGTAGCGCACCGTATTGCCATCCGCGAGATCCCGCGCCAGATGATCGCGTACACGATATTCGATGGGTCCCCGGGCGTTCAGATCCTCGAGCGCGACGTCGAATTGGGGAATCGCGGGGACCGCGTCGACGGCATCGTCGGGGATGCCCAGCCGGCGGTTCGCCCGAGGCAGAATGCGGCGAAGATATTGCAGTTCCGCCTCGCTTTGCGGCTGCGCTTGCGCCCTGAGACACAGCGCGCGTGCTGCCTCCCAATCGTGCGCGCGCGCCTTGAGGCGGATTGCCCGGATTCGCGCGCCGCGATGCGTGCAGCGGAGGTACAGCGCCAGCGCCGGGTCGAGTTCGCCGGCACGCTCGAACTCCCGCGCGATACCGAACAGCAGCCTTTGTCGGCCGTCCTCGATCCAATCGCTGTCATCGATGGGCGGAGGGATGATTCGCACGAGATCCGTCAGCGGCATACCCGCTTCGAACAGCTCCCGACATTCTTGCAGCCGTTGGAACGCCTGGATGTGCGCACGAGTTTGGAACGGCCGGCTCTGCAAGGAGCGCTCGATTTTTTCGTAGGTGAAGATATTAAGATCAGCGGTTACGAATTCCGACCAGCCTTGGGCGTGATTGCCGAAAAACATGAGCCTGAACCTCTCGCACGCCGGGGCGACGAGCAACGCGTAAATCACCTCGGACGCATCAGGCCACCACTCGGCGAAACATCGTGGACGCGCCAATTGCGGCATGAGCATTGCGAGCAGGTCCGCCTTACGCCAGGTTGAATATCTGCGCGGCAACCGGAGGCATCGGATCAATTCCGCCTTGGTCAAGATGCTTTGAAGCCGCTCGATGCTGAGCATCGGCCTGTCGGCGAGCCACCCGGCTTCGATCAGCGCGACCGCGGCAGCCCGTGTATCGCCGATCTCGACGTAGCGGAGCCGGCTTGCTCTGAAAAGATCGCCCCGGCGCATGACCATGCGCGCGAGCAATGCCTGCGAGTTCCGCGGCACCCTGGGGAATTCAGTGACGAACCGCAGCTCATCCGGCGCAAGCAAGTCCGCATATCGAGCGTGAATCGTCGCTAACACCGATGCGAAATTGTTGAGGTAGTAGCAGGTCTCGAGCACCGGCGCCGCCCGCCGCGGCGTCGCTTTACTCGGCGGACTCTGGAGATCGATTTCGGGGGTTTCGACGTGGCGCATGTCGGAACTGTACATAAATACAGTCGTGTGCAATAGAGGGGGGCCATTTTGTCCCCCGCCCGTCTTTTCAGAGGCGGCTGCGCGCCAGCGGGCTTGCTGCGTCGCCGTACCGGGGATGGCCAATCGAACACGCAAGGTTTCAATTGAAACGGCTCGATGTCGAGCTGACATTATCGTGCGTCGCGCAGGCGCGACTATCCGAGCATTCCGGGCTGTTCGCCGCCGCGAGATCCGAATGGACATCCGTATTTACGAGGAAGATGACCTCACCCGCGCACTGCTCGCGCAATGGCTGCAGGAAGCCGGTTATCGTGTGAGTTCTGGAATGAAGTGCGGAACGGAGTCGGAGGCTCGCACTGATCTGGTCATCGTCAACGTGTCCATGCCGAAGCAGGCCGGATGGCAATGCATCCGGGAGATCCGAGCCGCTCATCCCGCGGTTCCTCTGATCGCGATCTCGGCTCAATTTCGATCGGGTCTGTCCGCTTCCGGCGCGGCGGCACAGACCTTGGGTGTTCTCAAGGTCATTGCCAAGCCGCTGGTGCGCACCGACCTGCTCGAGGCGGTGCGCGGTATCATAGGGGTGCCGGATTAATGCATGCAGCGCTTAGCTACCCCACGGTCCCCGCCAGCCAACGCCCCCTCGGTCCGATTCAATCGCCTGCGGCTCGGGATCGTGGTGCTCGGGGCGCTCGTCATCCTCACCTTTGCCGGGTCATCCGCTTACGACACCTGGCGCTCCTATCGCTATTCGACCAACGCGGCCGAGCGCGAGATCGGTAACGAGGCGAACGCGCTTGCCGAACAGACGGCGTGGACCCTGCAGGCCGTCGATCTTCTGTTGCTCGACACCGCGCGATGGTATCGCAGCGACACTCAAGGTATCCCGCCCGAGCGCCTCGATGCCGCACTCGCGACTCGAACCGCGGGGCTCCAGCAGGTGCGCCAAGTCATGATCATCGACGCGCAGGGCAATCAGCGCTATCGATCGAGAGCGCTATCGACGCCGAATCGCAATATCTCGGACCGGTCGTACTTCACCGCGCAACGCGACAGCGCCGGCATCGGACTGTTCATGAGCGAGCCCCTGGTGACCCGCTCCGAAGGCCGTCCCGCCGTCGTGCTCTCTCGCCGCATCGACGACGATCGAGGAGCATTTGCCGGCATCGTCACCGCCACCGTCGACCTCGACGATCTGAATCAATTTTATCGCGCGGCCAACATCGGAATGGCGGGGGCGATTCAATTGTTGCGTGACGATGGCACGCTGCTGGTGCGCAATCCCCCCATCCCGAAATCCATCGGACAGAAGTTTCCAGCGCTCGCTGAGGCGCCGGTACCGGCCGCCACCCGGGTCGACAACCCGATCGACGGCACTGAGGACTTCATTGCGGTCGCCCCCGTCAGGGCCACACGCTTACGGGTCGCGGTCACCCGCGAGGCCGCGGCGGCACTTCGCCCTTGGCGCGATGAGACGATCCGAGTGGGTGTGCGCTCGCTCATCATCGCGCTCTTCGGCGCGTTGACCATTGCGGCGCTGCTTCGCCAACTACGGCGTGCGGCGGCCAGCGAACGGGCGCTGCGGGAAAGCGAGGAGCGCTATGCCCTCGCGATGGAAGGAGCGAACGAGGGGCATTGGGACTGGGATCTCACGACGGACCGGCTGTTCCTCTCGCCCAAGATGAAGATGCTGGGCGGGCAGGATCCCGACTGTGCCATCGACTCGCGGGCTGAATGGCGCGCAAAAATCCTCATTCATCCGGACGACGAGCCCCGGTTCGAGGAGCGGCTTCGGGAACATTTCCACGGTCGCACGCCGCGCTTCGAATGCGAATATCGCGTCCGTCATGCGGACGGAATTTGGTACTGGCTGCTGGCACGCGGCCGGTGTTTGCGTGATTCGATGGGTAAACCGGTCAGGCTGGTGGGGTCCGCCATGGATGTGACCTCGCAAAAGCAGGCGCAGATCGACAAGGAAGCGCTCGAGGCACAATTGCGTCAATCCCAGAAGATGGAGGCGATCGGCACCCTGGCCGGCGGCATCGCGCACGACTTCAACAACATCCTCGGAGCCATCTTGGGCTACGGTGAGCTCGCCCTGCAGGAGTCGGCCGAGCAGAGCGCCCTGCGCCGGTATCTGGACAATGTCATGCATGCAACCGAGCGCGCCAAAATGCTGGTCGAGCGCATCCTCGGATTCAGCCGCAGCGGCCTGGGTGACCGCGAACCGGTGAACGTTCGCGGCGTGATCGTGGAGACGCTCGATTTGCTCGAGGCGTCCCTGCCCCCGGGAATACGGATGGCAAGACATGTCGATGCCGGCAATGCGGCGGTCATGGGCGATGCCACCTATCTGCATCAAGTGGCCATGAACCTGTGCACCAATGCGATTCACGCGATGGAGCAGCACGGCGGCGTGCTGAGCGTCGGCTTGGAGCGCGCGCAGTTGGTCGAGAGTCTCACGCTTTCCCGCGGCTCGCTCGAGCCGGGGCACTATGTACGACTGACGGTCGGCGACACGGGCGCCGGCATCGAGCCGGCCGTGCTCGATCGAATCTTCGACCCGTTCTTCACCACCAAACAGATCGGTGAAGGCACCGGTCTCGGGTTGTCCGTCGTGCATGGCATCGTGACGGATCTGGGGGGGGCTATCCGGGTCGAGACCATCTTGAGCAAAGGCACGAGGTTCGAGATCTGGCTGCCGGTGGCGGGCGAAATCCCCGCGCGCGCGGTGGAAGCGGATCGCACGTTGCGGCGCGGAAATGGCGAGGTCATCATGATCGTGGATGACGAGCGGCCGTTGGTCGAGCTTGCCGAAGAGATCGCCGCCCAGGTGGGCTACGAGCCGGTGGGGTTCAATTCGAGCAGCGCCGCCCTCGATGCGTTGCGCGCCGCTCCGCACCGCTTCGACGCCGTCATCACCGACGAGGCGATGCCGGAACTCACCGGCATCGAGCTTGCGCGACGGGTCAAGGAAATTCGGCCCACGATGCCGGTGATTCTGATGACCGGTTACGGCAGCGAGGAACTGATCACCGAAGCCAGGCGCCTCGGTGTGAGCGAGGTGCTGCGCAAACCGCTGCGCCGCGCGGATCTTGCGGATGCGTTGGCGCGCGTCATCGCTGTTCGATCGTCCGACCCTCGAGGTAACACCCTTGTCTGAAAGCATGCAGTCGCACATCCTGGTCCTCGACGACGACCCGCAGATCCGCGCTCTTCTGAGCGAATACCTGACGGAGAACGGACTGCAAGTGAGCGTCGCCTCGAGCGGCGGGGAAATGTCGAGGCTGATGAACGAGGAGGCAATCGATCTCGTGGTCCTTGATTTGCGGCTGGCCGGCGAGGATGGGATGGCGCTCGCCCGGTCATTGCGCGAACGCTCGGCGGTACCCATCGTCATGCTCACCGGCATACGCGAGGAGGCGGATCGCGTCATGGGATTGGAGCTCGGGGCGGACGACTATCTGACCAAGCCCTTCAGTCCCCGGGAGCTGCTGGCGCGGATTCGAACCATTTTGCGGCGTGCGAGGGGCGCGGCGGCGGATCCCGGCCGCGAGCGCGAGATTCGCGCCTACCGCTTCGCCCAGTTCGAGCTCAACATGCGCACACGCCGTCTGAAAAAAAACGGCGATGGCAATCACATTGCGTTGACGAATGGCGAATTCAACCTGCTCGCCGCGCTGCTCGCGGCACCGGAGCGGATTCTGACCCGCGATCAGCTATTGGAGGCGAGCCGGGTACACGACAATGAGGTTTACGACCGGGCGATCGACATCCAGGTATTGAGGTTGCGCCGGAAGATCGAGGCGGACCCGGCGCAGCCGCAGTTCATCGTCACCGAGCGCGGAGCGGGCTACATTTTCAGCGCGCCGGTCCAAATCGTATATTGAGCGGTGCGTGGCCGCCGGCTCGACCTAACCGCCCCGCTCAGATTCCATCGGCGCGCCGTTCTGCCCAGCCTTCGAGTCCTCCCAACCGCCTCCGAGCGCGCGGATCAAGTCGACGCTCGCACGTAACTGCTGGGTATCGAGGTCGAGCGCCTGCAGTTGGTTCTGCAAAAGCGCGGTCTGGGCGGTGACGACGGTCAGGTAATCGGTCGCCCCCTGCTTGTAAAGTATCATCGCGAAGCCCACCGTTCGCTGAGCAGCATCGACGGCGGCCCTCTCCTGCAAAGCGGCATCGTGATCGTGATTGAGCGTCGCAAGGTCGTCTTCGACCTGCTGAAATGCGCTCACCACCGTGCTTCTGTAATTGGCCGCCGACGCATCGAACTGGGCGCGCGCCTGCGCGACCTCAGCCCGGCGCAGACCCCCATCGAAGACGCTGAGCACGGCATTCGGCCCGATGGCCCAGAACGAGCTCGGCGCGGTCAGCCAGCTCGAAAAAGCGGTGCTTTGGTAGCCCCCCTGAGCGCCCAGGGTGAGCGTCGGAAAATAGGCAGCCCGAGCCACGCCGATATTCGCATTGGCCGCGATCATCCGCCGCTGCGCGGCCGCGATATCGGGACGGCGTTGCAACAAGGTGGCCGGAACGCCGCTCGGGATCTGCGGCAGCGCAATGTCGACGATTTGCGGTTTGACGGCGAAGGTCGAGGCGGAGACGCCCAGCAGGGCCGCAATCGCGTGTTCCATCAGCGCGCGCTGGGCGAGCGTCTGCGCGACCTGCGAGCGCGCCGCGGCGAGCTGGTTCTGCGCCTGGGAAACATCCAATCCAGGCGCGATGCCCGCGTTGTGCCGCAGTTCGGTCAGGCGGAGCGCTCGAGAGTACGCTTGGACCGTCTGATCGAGAATATCGCTGTCGCGATCGAGAGCGCGAAGCTGGATGTAATCGTCCACGAGCTGCGCAATCAGCGACAGGCGGGCATTCTCGAGATCCGCGGCGGATGCCGCCGCATTGGCCTCGCCCTCGGCGACCTCGTTGCGGATTTGGCCCCACAGGTCGAGCTCGTAACTTACGGTGCCGCTCAGCGTGTTGTCATCGAAGTAGCGTGGCGTCGATCGCGTGATGAGCGGAGCGTTGGTGGACTCGCGCGCATGCTCCACCCCGGCGTTGATCCCGAGTGTGGGGAACAGCCCGGCCCGCGCCTGATCGCTGACCGCCCGCGCCTGCGCATAATTGGCGAGGGCAGCGGCGAGCGTCGGCGACCCGTCCACCAGCCGCTTCTCGAGGCCGTCCAGCTCCGAGTTGTGGTAAAGCGTCCACCAGCTATCGCGCGGCAGGCGATCCGCCGGTTGCGCCTGAGTCCAGGGTCCGAGCTCCTTATAGGCATCGGCGGCCGGGATATGCGGGGTCTTCAGCGGCGGCGCGAGCGAACAGGCACCGAGCAGCAGTGTGAGCGCCGCACCCAAGCAGCGGGAGGCCTCAACCCGGGTCATGTTGATTTCTCGCCTTGACCGCCCGGCGCACCGGCCGGTGCGTGCGCGATACGCACCTCATCGCCATTACCGATGCCGTCGGGTGGATTTTGTATCACTCGATCGCTTGCGGCGAGCCCGGCGGCCAATTCCACGACCGCACCCAGATCGCGCTGGATCGACACCCGCTTGAGCAGCACGCGGTTGTCGCTGCTTACGGTGGCGATGGAAAGCCCCTTCGCGTCGAAAATCAGCGCGCTCGAGGGCACGCTCAGCACGTTGGCTGGGCCCGCAATCTGCAAATGGATGCTCGCGTAGCCGCCCGGCATCAACTCGCCGGCCGCATTGTCGACGATGATCTGCATCAAAGTGGTGCCCGTCGTCGGTGTAACGGCCTGAGCGGAAGCCTCCACCGTTCCGGTGTACGTTTTGCCCGGGTGCTCGGGCACTCGGATCTGCGCCCGAGTGCCCGGCGGAACGCTCGGCACGTAGTTCTGCGGGACGCTGACGTAGACGCGGAGCCTGCCCGTTTCGGAGACCACGAACAGCTCCGCGCCGCCGGCAGCGCCGACGTTGATAAGTGCACCGATGTCGGTTTCGCGCGCGGTGACGATGCCGTCGAAGGGTGCGGTGAGATGTTTGAACCCTTGTTCCGCGGCCAGCTGGTCGACGTTTGCCTGTGCGGCTTTCACCTGGGCAACATCGGCATTCCAGGTGAAGGTGCGCTGGTCCACGTCTTGCTTGGCGACGGCATCGGTGCCGGCGAGGGACTGCCAGCGCTCGGCGGTGATCTGAGCGAGCTTGGCATTGGCCTGTGCGACGCTCAACGCAGCGCGTGCCTGGATGAGCTGCTGATCGAGATCGGGCGTGTCGATCACGGCCAGCACGTCCCCCGTCTTCACCCGGCCGCCGATGTCGTACTTCCAGCTCTTGAGGTACCCTGCAACGCGGGCATAGATCGGGGCGCGGATGTACGCCTCCAAGCGTCCCGGCAAATCCAATCCCTGCTGGTTCTCCACGGGGCTGGGCGCCACGATGGCGACGGTAGGCACGGCGCGGACCTCGGTCAAATCCCGCAGCCGCGAATTTTGCGCCGCGCGCGAGACGAGACCAAAGGCGGCAATGGCGATGGCGATCACCAGGAAAATGATGCCGGCCAGGCGTAGCTGCCGCGGGACTTGGCGGCCGGCAATCGGCTCAGGCTGGGACATCGGCTTCTCCAAGGTTGCCAAGCGGCAGCGGGTTGGGACTGTCGTGCCGGTGCACGATACTGAATACCACGGGCACGAAGAACAACGTCGAGACGGTGGCAAAGATGAGGCCGCCGATCACCGCGCGGCCGAGCGGCGCATTCTGTTCGCCGCCTTCGCCGAGTCCCAACGCCATCGGCAACATGCCGATCACCATCGCGAGCGCCGTCATCAACACCGGACGTATTCGAACGAATCCGGCCTCGAGCGCAGCCTGGGCCGCATTGCCAAACTCGGTCAGCTTCTCGCGCGCGAAACTGATCACCAGCACGCTGTTGGCGGTCGCCACACCCATGCACATGATTGCGCCGGTGAGCGCCGGAACGGACAGCGTGGTGTGGGTCGCAAACAGCATCCAGACGATGCCGGCGAGCGCCGCCGGCAGCGCCGTGATGACGATGAGCGGGTCGCTCCAAGACTGAAAATTGATGACGATCACAAAATAGACCAGCACGATGGCACCCAGCAGGCCCAAAAGCAGGCCTGTGTAGGCGCTGTTCATGGTGGCCGCCTGGCCGACCAGCGCGATGGTCGTGCCCTTCGGCTTGTCCTGGTCGTTCTTCGCGATGATGGCCCGGATATCGCTCGACACGGCGCCGAGATCACGTCCCTCGGTGGTCGCGTAGATCTGTACCATGGGGGAAATATCGTACTGCGAGACCACCGCGTTGCTGTGCGTGCGCTCGATGTCGGCGATGCCGCCCAGCACCGTGGTGGGTGCGCCCCGTGCGTTGACCGGCAGATTCTGGAGTGCCGGGAGCGTATCGATTTGATATTGCGGAGTCTGCAGGGCGATCGGATAGGTTACCCCGTTCTTTTCGTTCAGCCAGTAGGTGGGCGCCACCTGGGAGGAACCGGCGAGGTTAACGACCAGGCTGTTGGTCACATCGGCTGCGGTCACGCCGGTGAATTGGGCACGGGTGCGGTCTAGATTGACCGAGAGCGTCGGCAGAGCCGCCGATTGCTGGATGCGCGCGTCCGCCACCCCGTTCACGTGGCGCACCTGCGCCAGAAGCTTGTTGGCGTATGCAAAATCCGCGCGCAGATCGTTGCCGCGCACCTGCAGATCGATCGGTGCCGGTGCGCCGAAATTCAAGATTTGGCTGACGATGTCCGCGGGCAGAAAGGAAAAGGTGATCCCCGGAAACCGTCGCGGCAGCTCATCGCGCAGGCGGCTGACGTAGCCCGCGGTCGGCGCATGTCCCGCCTTGAGCGAGATCTGGATGTCCCCGTCCGATTCGCCGATCGTACCGGTGTTGTTATAGATGGTGTTGATCGATGAAAGATAGGTGCCGATATTGTCCACTACCGCCTCCACTTCGGCGGGCGGAATCACCTCGCGGATCGCCTTCTCCACCGCCGTGAAGCGCGCCGCGGTTTCCTCGATACGCATGCCGACCGGCGCCCGGACATGAATCAGCATCTGACCGCCGTCGACCTGCGGGAAAAAGTTGCGGCCGAGAAACGGCGCCAGCGCGAACGAGACCACGATGAAGCCGATGAATGCCCCGACGAACAGCCCGCGATGCGCGATGGCGAGCGCCAGGAGCTCATGATACCCGCTGCGCAGGCGCATGAAGCGCTCTTCGAACCCGTGCTGAAAGCGCACCAAGGGATTCCTCGACGGCCGCGGCTGGGTCGCGTCGCCGTGGGCGCCGCCGCGGGGCACGTGCATGCGCAGCAGATATTTCGCCATCGTCGGCACCAAAGTGCGCGACAGGAGGAACGAGCAGACCATGGCGAACATGACGCTCTCGGCCAGCGGCACGAACAGAAAGCGCGCGACGCCGCTCAAGAAGAACATCGGGATGAACACGATGCAGATGCACAACATGGAGACGAAGGCCGGCACCACGATCTGCGCGGCGCCGTCCATGATCGCGGCCTCCACGGGCTTGCCCTGCTCGAGGTGGTAGTTGATGCTCTCGATCGTCACCGTTGCCTCATCGACGAGGATGCCGACGGCGAGCGCGAGTCCTCCCAGCGTCATGATGTTGAGTGTTTCCCCGATTGCGGAAAGCGCGCCGATCGCGCCGAGAATCGACAGCGGAATCGACGCGGTCACGATCAGGGTCGAGCGCCAGCTGCCGAGGAACAACAGGATCATCAGACTGGTCAAGGCAGCCGCAATAACCCCTTCGCGGATCACGCCCTGGATCGAGGCGCGCACGAAGACGGATTGATCGCCAATCGGCTTGACCTCGAGGACGTCGGGAAGCGTCGGCTTGATGACCTGCAGCATGTGCTTTATGCCGCTGACGATATCGAGCGTCGAGGTCGTGCCGTTCTTGAACACGCTCAGCAGCACCGAACGATTGCCGTCCACATGGACCACGTTGGTCTGCACCGCGCTGCCATTGTGCACCTGGGCAACGTCGTGCATGAATACCATGGCGCCGTTCACGCTCTTGATCGGCAGATCGCCGAGGTCGCGAATTTTCGACGGAGCGCTGTTGAGATTGACGGTGTATTCGTAATCGCCGATCTTCTCGGTGCCCGCGGGGGTGAGAAGGTTCTGCGCGGCGAGCGCATTGGCGACATCGAGCCCGGTCAAGCCGCGCGACTGCAATGCGGCCGTGTCGAGGTCGAACATCACCTGCGGTGACCTGCCGCCGAATGGAAAGGGAATGCCTGCGCCCTGCACCGTCACCAGGCGCGTCCTGACGAAGTTCAGACCCAGATCGGCAAGATTCTGCTCCGTCAGTCCCGTTCCCGAGAGCGCCAGCTGGATGATCGGCACCGTCGAGGCGCTGTAATTGAGGATCAGCGGCGGGGTGGCGCCGGCCGGCAGCTGCTTGAGCAGGGTCTGTGAAATCGCGGTGACCTGCGCGTTCGCCGTGGCGATGTTCACCGTGGGGTGGAAGAAGATCTTGACGATGCCGAAAGTGGTATAGGAACTCGCCTCGATGTGTTCGATGTCGTTGACCGTCGTGGTCAGGGCGCGCTCATAGGGGGTGACGATGCGCCCGGCCATCTGATCGGGCGGCATGCCCTGGTACTGCCACGCCACGCCGATGATCGGTATGTTGATCCCGGGGAAAATATCCACGGGCATTCGCATCGCCGCGAGGCTACCGATCAGCAGGATCAGCAACGCTGCGACGACGAACGTATAAGGCCGGGCCAGCGCGATGCGGACGAGGGCTAGCAAGAAATCACCCGCACGGGTCTCGAAATCGGAGATTGCATGTGAATGCGAAGTTTGCGGCCGGCGCATCGAGCGCCGATTTCAGGAATCACTTCGCTTGTTTCAATTGAAATCTGGTCGGCAGGGGGCGCGCGCCGTCATACCATTCGTATAATCTACACTACGCGAAGTATATTCTATATCTAATTGATTATAATTATATTTTAATTCTACGGGGAAGACTGATGAGCGCCCGCTCGCGGTGCGCACAACGACCCAGTTGAAGCTTTCAAATGCACAAATGACATGAGAGGCTAAAGTCCGGACGCGTACTGCCGATAAACCGGCGATGAGCCCTATCACCGGCAGCCTTCCGCCGGCCGCATTGCCGGGCGCCGCCTCGAGCGGACTCGCCGCGATCGCCGCCGGGAATCAGCAGTTGAGCCAGGATGCGGCGCAAATCGCGAATCCGGCGAACGGAACGCCTGTCGCATCACTCGTCGATCTCAGCCAGGCGAGTTTTCTCGCCGAAGCCGGCGCAGCGGTCATCCGCGCCTCGGATCAGATGCTGGGCACGTTGCTCGACACCTTCGCCTGAACGGGGCGCTCCAGCTCAACGCGGGATAGTCGGTGTATCCCGCGGGCCCCAGGGTATCGAACGTCTTCGCATTCGGCGCATTGAGCGCGGCACGCCGCGCGATGCGCGCATTCCGCTCCCATGCCGCATTTGGAGCTAGTACACTGCTCGCGCCGACTACCACGCACCCCTGGGGATCCCTACTTGCCGGCATCGATATTTCTGAGTTACGCCTCCGAAGATCGTGAGCCCGCGCGCACCATCGGCGATGCCATCGGCAAGCTCGGCATCGACGTCTGGCTGGATGAAAGCGAACTGGGCGGGGGCGATGCGTGGGATCAGAAGATTCGCAGGCAGATACGCGAGTGCGATTTCTTCATGCCCATCGTGTCCGCGCGCACCGAGGCGCGCCGCGAGGGATATTTCCGCCGCGAATGGCGCCTGGCGGTCGAACGCACGCTCGACATGGCCGACGATCACCTGTTTCTGCTGCCGGTCGTCATCGACGACACCGATCAGGCGCATGCGCGTGTTCCGGAAAAATTTCTCGCTGTGCAGTGGCTTCGGCTGCCGCAAGGCCAACCCACGCCCGCACTCGACGCCCTGTGCCGCCGGATTCTCGCGGGCGATCCGCAAGAGCCTGCCGCTGGGAAAAACAAGCCCTCCAGCCTGAAGTCCGCCAGCCTGCAGTCCGCCAGCCTGCAGTCCGCCAGCCTGCAGTCCGCCAGCCTGGAGCCCGCTGTCGCGTCCAAGCGCCGGCGTCCGCCTCCACCGCCCTACCCGCCGTTTCCGCGCGAGGAACCCGGTCAGCGCGTGCGCTTCTGGGCGCATGTGCTCGGTTGGTTGGGCCACTCAGCCTGGGTGTCGTTGCAGCGGCTGCCTCGTTGGATACGGATCATCGTTTATGCCTGGATCGCCACCGTCGCGCTGTCGCGAGGCTGCACCCACGGGTCGCACGACCGCTCCGAGATTTCGCAACCGGAGGCCAAGAAGCTCAAGGCAATCACCGACGCCTACCGCGGCAGCAGCAACCCGGCCGACATTGCCAGGCTGGGCGCCCAGATCGCCCGCGAATTTTCGGACGACGACGCGGGCGATGCGGGGCATCATGCCTTGTTCGCGATACCCTTCAGCGCCCCGGCTGACGATCCCGCGGCGTCAAAACTGGCGGATGCCGCTTTCGCACAGACCTATGGCCGGCTCTCGATGACTCGCCGCGGGCAGGTGGGCCTGGACAAAGACGCATCCGCCTCCAACGATGCGGGCGGCGCCCTCGCCCATGCCCGCGCAAGCCACTCCGCTTATGTGGTCTATGGCACCGTTCGTTCGCAGGGGCCTTCCCAGGTCCTGTCGGTCACCATCGCGAGAGTCAGCGACGGCTCCGTCATCTGGACTCAGTCGTATCCCGTCGCAAGCGCCGACGCCGCGAAAATCGCCGAGGATGTCAACTCCGAAGCACCCGCCGCGGCGCCGGATGAGGACTAGCAGGTTGTTCAGCGCTCCTTGAACGAATAGCCCACCGTGAAACCCACCGTGCGGGGTTGGGACACCACGGCCTGATATCGGTTGCCGAAAATGGCGGGGTCGGAGTACGCCGATATCCCGAGATTGTTCGTTACGTTGTTCAAGTATAACGAGCCCATCCAGTGCGTGTGTGTGTACGTCAAGCGCGTATCGAGGATCGTATAGCCCGGAACGGTCGGCACCGTGGCCGACAACGCAGGCGTGACCTGGCTCTGATAGTGCGCGCTGATGGCGTACAAAAATTCGCCGCCTGCAAACGGCATGCGTCCATAGTCCAGGCTCACCGCCAGGCTGGATTTCGGGGTTCCGGGAAGCGGTGTTCCAAGCGCAGGCGGCGGCACCGAAACGTTGGGGCTGACGAACAAGGGATTCAGCGAGGTCAATTTGGTCTGATCGTAGGTGTAGTCGATCTGCGCGGAGAAGTGTTCGGTGACGCTGGCGAAAATCTCCGTCTCGAGGCCGCGGCTGAAGGCCTCGCCAATGTTGAGCGAGGCGGGCAACACCAGCGGTGTCAGCTGAACCCCCTCCTGGATGTTGTGCCATTGAATGTCGTATATCGCCGCGGAATAGCGCACGCGGTTCGAGAGCGTGCCCTTGACCCCGATCTCGTAGTTGTCTGCGGTATCGGGCTGCAGCCGGGTGAGCGCCGGCGGGGTGACGTAGTTCTTTCCCGTCGTCGGGTCGAGCACCGCCTCGCTCGGTGGCAGAGCATTGACGCCGCCGCGGCGGAACCCCTGGGACCAGGTCGCATACACCAGATTGTTCTTGTCCAATTGATACGAGGTATTGATCTTCCAAAGAGCGCGCCGCCACTCGTCGCTGAGCGACTCGTTGGCCACGAAAGCGGGTCCGTCGAACAGCAGTCCGGTCTGCTGCGCCTGACTCAAAGTCTGCTTGAACAGGCGCGTGCCGCCGGTCAGGCTCCAGGCATCCGTGAGGTGCCAGGTCAGCTCGCCGAAAATGGCCAGATCCTTGAAACTGGTTTCGAAATCGCCGACGTAGGTCTGGTCCTTCACCAGCGGAACGCCGTCGAGCGCCGTCGTTCCGGTCTCCGGGCCGTATTCCCCGAAGCCGCACTGCGAGGGGTTGACGCCTGAGTTGTCCGGCTGGGTACCGCCGGCGGCCGTACAGGCATTGTAGAAATCGTTGTATCCGGGATAGAACTCATGTTCCTGTATGTACGTCTGCTGGCGCTTGAAGAAGGCGCCCGCCACCCAGTCGAACATGCCGCCGGTCTTCGAGGCGAGTCGCAGTTCCTGGGACCAGTTCTTGTCGTCGAGCTGGTCTTTGCCCTGGATGAACGAGCGCGGGTTCTGCCCGTAGAAGTTCTGGTAGAAAAAGAAATTCGTATAGAGCGCCGTCAAGTCGCTGTCGGTCTGGTTGTTGTGATGCGCGAACGAGCTGGCAGAGGTGATGGTCGCGAAGCCCAGGTCGTACTCGAGCGTGAGCGCCACCAGATCGACCTTGTCGCGGGTGGTCTCGAGGCTGTTGGTCGCCGACGACAGCGAATCGACGCCGGGCGGCACCGCGGCGGTGTAGAGCTGCGGAATGATCGGCGGTGTGGTGCCGGTGGGCTGATTGGCCGCGCGGATCGGCTGCGTATAGGCAAGTGAACTGGTCGCCACATAGGGGAACCCGCCTGCGCTCGCCACCTGGTAGTAGTAGGAGAGCTGGGCGTGGAAGTCCTCGTTCGGCTTCCAGAGCGCCGCTACGCGAGCGGTGCGGTACTCGTAGGAGTTGACGCCATCCTGCGAATATTTCAGGGGTGCGCTGGTGAGCGGGCTTGCCGGATTCGACGGCTCCGGCACCCCGGCGGAATTCAACACATAGAGATTCGGCTGGTTGATGAATCCCGCATCGTCGGTATAGCTCGCGTTCAGGCGTACCGCGAAAGTGTCCGTCACCGGAAGATTGAGCATGCCGTTCACGTCGTCGTTGACCGAATGCGTGTGCGCGGTCTTGCTGAGCCCCGTCTCCACCTTGGCGTCGAAGCCGCTGGGATCGGGGGCGTTTTGGACGAACCGGATGGTGCCCCCGAGCGAGCCCGAGCCATACAGCGTGCCTTGCGGGCCGCGCAGGATCTCGACGTGGTCGAGATCCTGCAGGCGCAGGTTGACGAACAGCGGGGTCTCGTCGACATACGTCGCCACCGGAGGCACCACCGGCGAGGCGAGTGCGAGCTGGCCTGCGGTCGCCTCGCTGTTCAAGCCGCGGATGATCAGTGTGCTTCCGTTGACGCCGCCGAAAGGTCCCTTGTCCGTGAAATTGACGCCGGCCATGGAGTGCGCGAGTCCGGCGATATCCTGGATGCCGGCTTGATCCAGCGCGGCACCGGTCACGGCGGTGATGCTGATCGGAAGTTCCTGCGCCGAGACCGCGCGCCGGCTCGCCGTCACGACGACTTCCTGCATTGCGTTGTCGTCATTGGCAGCGGCGCCGTCCGCGCCGAATGCGCGTGCTCCGTACAAGGCCGTCATGACGGCGGCGCTCAGCGTGCTGATCGATCCAACCGGACGGCGCAGCCGTCGATCCATGCCTGCCAATCGTCTTCTTGCGTGTGCAACGCGAGGCATCAAACATCCCTCCTAATTCAGTATTTATAAAATCGGCACAGGATGTATGACACAAAAAATTCTAAAGATGAAATAAAAAGTGCGGCAATCACCCACTGCACGCGGTTGGTGCAAATGGCAGCGCAGAGTCATGACACTGCGCCATAAAAGTGCTTTATACATAGCGTATTCATGCAACGCGACCGAATATCGCGTGCCGCTCGAACCCGCGCGGTGGCGGCGCGTCGTCTGCACCCATTGAACGCATCGCTCGGCGCGCGCGAACGCTCGCGGTGCGAATACGCGCGACATTTGCGTGCGCCGGCGTTGCAGTTCGTGCAGCGACAGCGTCGCCGTGCAGCGTGAATTCGCGATTGTGGTGCGTGAGTTGCACGCGTCGCCGTGCGGGCGCGCGGGAATTTGCGCGAGCGCCGAGAATGACAAACAGTGGCCATGAAAAGCAAATGGAAATTCGACGAGACCGAACAGGGCTTTGACGGTTCGTCCACGAATCAGCGGCGGGCCGCTGCGGCGATCAGGGAGCGCTGAGCAATGTCTGTCGGCGATGTCCTTTCAGAGGTATATCGTAGGTGATCGTCGCACCGTAGCGGTCCGGCGCCTGGGGATCGGCCCGCACCTTGTCGAAGACCAACAGACGAGTGCCGAGATGGAAGCTCTCCTGCACGTCGTGAGTGACCATGACGACGGTCATCTTGTTCAAGTTCCAAAGCTTCAGAATCAGCTCATGCATGTCGGCCGTCACGCCGGGATCCAACGCGCCAAACGGCTCGTCGAGCAGGAGAATTTTCGGCTGGCAGATCACCGATTGCGCGATGGAGAGCCGCTGCTGCATGCCGCCCGAGAGCTGCGCGGGATACTTGGCACGCGCAGCACCGAGGCCGACCGCGTCGAGGAGCTCCTCCGCCCTGGCGACGGCCGCACGTCGCCTGGCGCCGAGCAGGCGCGCGAGCACCGGCGACCCCTGAAGTTCGAGCCCGAGCAGAAGGTTCTGCAGCACCGTCATGTGCGGGAACAGCGAGTAGCGCTGAAATACGATTCCGCGATCCGGTCCAGGCTCGCCGGACAGCGGCTCACCATCGATCAGGAACTCGCCGCGGCTCGGCGTCTCGACTCCCAGCAGCATTCTCAGGAAAGTCGTCTTGCCGCAGCCCGAGGCGCCGATGATGGTGACGAATTCATGATCGCCGACGTGCAGACTGACGTTCTCGAGCACGACCTGGGTGTCGTACTCCTTCCACAGCCGCTTGACGGTGATCTGCGTCATGGAAAGCGACCCGTTACGCCCACGGAAATGCCTTGGAGCGCAACAGCCGCAGCAGCCCGTCCATCGTGAACGCGAGCAGCGTGATCCAGGCGACGTAAGGCAGGATCACGTCCATGGCTAGATAGCGGCGAACCAGAAAAATGCGGTACCCCAGACCATCGGTGGATGCGATGGCTTCGGAGGCGATCAGAAAGAGCCATGCGGCGCCGAGCGAGAGGCGAAGGGCATCGATGAGGCGGGGCCAGGTCTGCGGCAGCACCACCCGCAAAATCAATTGCCAGGTCGAGGCTCCCAACGTCTGGGCCTTGATCAGTTGCTCGGGGGGCAGCTCCTGCGTGCGAAAGGCGAGATCTCTCACGATCACGGGCGCAACGCCGATGATGATCAGCAAGACTTTGGCGAGCTCGCCGAGACCTGCGACGATGAACAGGATGGGGAGGATGGCGAGCGGCGGTATCAACGACAGGGCCGCGACAAAGGGCGCAAGCGTCGCACGGAGATACGGTATGACGCCGATGGCGACTCCCAAGGTCACTCCGAGAAGCGCGCTCACCCCGAGTGCGAGCAGAAGGCGTTTGAGGCTGGCCGAGGTGTCCGCCCACAACAGCACGTCCCCCGTGCGCTCATCCTCGTCGAAAGCGTAGCGATGAATGGTGGCGGCGAGCGTCGCCGGCGACGGCAGCAGCTTGTCGCCCGGGTTGGCGGACAAGCGTGCACTCGAGGCCGCGAGATAGGCGGCAATCAGCAGCACGAACGGCATCATGCTCAGCACGAGCGTGCCGCCACGGGTGGGTCGCTGATTGACTAGGCGCCGCACGACATCTCCCGCTATAGCTGACCGTTCTGCGCCATCTGGGTGAATCTCACGTCGAAGCGCATTTTCACGTTGTTCGAGTCGCCGAGCGTGTTCCCGCCCGGAAACAGGATGCCCACGACATCCGGGCTGGCTGCGCCTTGTCCCAGCAGGCCGTGATCAAAAGAGAACCGGCGCACCAAATCCATCGTTTTGGGCAGGTCGGCTCCGGAGGCGAAGGCGTAGGCCTGCGCCGGCGTGCCGAACAGATGGGTCGTGGCGAGCTGCGAATCGAATCCCGCCGGGTCGGTGCCGGACGCCTTGGCCATGGCTGCCCGCGCGGCCCTCGAGGCCGGATCGGCGCCAAGCATGAGCGCCAGGGTTTCGTACCAGGCGCCTGTGAGTGCCTTGCCGAGTTTGGGATTGGCGCTGAGTGTGGCGGTGTTGACCACCATCAAATCGAGGATCTCGCCTGGAATCTTGCTGGAATCGAACACGAGCTGCGCGTCCGGGAAGGCGAGTATCGCGCTCAGCTGCGGCTTCCATGCAACCACCGAGCTGGTCGAGGGTGCGCTGAACGCGCCGACGATATCGGCGTCCGAGGTATTCACGACCTTGATGTCGCGCTCCCGCAATCCCACCGTGCCGAGTGCGCGCACCAGCAGGTAATGCGACACCGAGAGCTCGACCAGATTGATCCTCTGGCCCTTGATGTCGGCGAGCCGTTTGCCCTTGCCCTTGAGCACCACGCCGTCGTTGCCGTTGGAGAAATCGCCGACGATCAGCGCCGTCGAATCGACTCCGCCGGCGGCCGGAATCGTGAGCATGTCCATGTTGGTCATCACGCAGGCATCGAACTGACCCGCGGTATATTGGTTGATCGATTCGACGTAATCGTTGATCTGGGTGAGCTTGATCCGGATGCCGTACTTGTCGGCCCATTTCTTCAAGATGCCGCTGCGATCGGCGTAGTCCCATGGCATCCATCCCACATAGATGCTCCAGGCGACGTTGAAGGATGTGCGCTCGGCAGCCTCGAGGCGCGGCGCGAGGCCCGTCAGGGCAAACGCGCCGAGCAGCAGCAGCGCTCTCACGCAGATATGACGACGTTGCAGCATTGATCCGCCTCCTCGATTCATGCAGTTGAGCGACCGCCCGGCGGCTGCCCCAGGGACATCACCGCGAGCGTTTGACCGAACATCACCGCCCGCCCCTGCGCCGATCGCAACTCGGCGATGACTCCGTCCACGGGGGCTGCGACCGGTATTTCCATCTTCATGGACTCCACCAGCACCAGGGTGTCGCCCGCCTTGACGATCTGTCCCTCCGTGCAGGACATGCGCCAGACGCTGCCGCTCACCGGACTTACGACCGCCACGCAGTCTTCCGCAAGGGCTTCGGCCGCCGCCTCGCGCGGCGCGTCATGCGAGTCCACGGCATAGCCGATCTGATTGCTCGCCCGCCAGCGCTCGCGCTCGGCCTCGAAGGCGCTCTGTTGGCGCGCCTTGTGCGCGGCGATGCTTTCTCGATTCGCCGCAAGGAAGCGCCGGTAATCGCGCAATCGAAAGGTGCTCTCCTCGAATTCCAGGCGCGCGCGGCCATGAACAAAGTCCTCGCGAAAATCGAGCAGCTCCCCCGCGCTGACCGGGTGGAAGCGGATTTGATCGAAGAACCGCAATAGCCAAGGCCGCCCGCGCTCGAATTCCGGCGTGACCCTGAACGTGTTCCACATCTGGCAGGTGCGGCCCACGAATTGATAGCCCCCGGGACCCTCCATCCCATAGACGCAAAGGTACGCTCCGCCGATTCCGACGGCATTCTCCGGTGTCCATGTGCGCGCCGGGTTGTATTTGGTGGTGACCAGTCGATGACGTGGATCGAGCGGCGTCGCGACCGGAGCGCCCAGATACACATCGCCGAGACCGAGGACCAGATAGCTTGCCGCGAACACGACGCGCCTGACCTCCTCGATGCTGTCGAGCCCGTTGATCCGGCGGATGAACTCGATGTTGCTGGGACACCAGGGCGCATCCGCGCGCACCGATTGCATGTATTTTTGGATCGCGACCCGGGTGGCATCGTCATCCCAGGACAGCGGCAGTTTCACGATGCGCGAAGGGATCTCGATGTCGTCCGGTGCAGGAAGCGATGCCTGGCCCGCCGTCAGCAGCGAGACCAGTTGCTGCTCCGCAAGCACGCGGCGGTCGTAATGCACCTGCAGGGAGCGGATTCCCGGGGTCAAATCGATGATGCCCATGATCTTTTGGCGCTCGAGCCAGGACATCAACACGTGCGCATGCAGGCGCAGCTCGAGGTCCAGCACCATCGGCCCGAACTCGATCAGCACACAGGAATCCCCGGCGCGCCGATAGACGATTTGAGGCCGGCCCGGCTGCTCCGGCCAAACTCCCAGGATCGGCGAGATTGCGCCCGATGCCGCCCGCGGCGCGGCTGCCAGGCAGGGAGCATCGATGCTGCGAGAGCACTTGAAGTGCTCGATGGCGAGATCCTGCGCGGTTTGATGCTCCACCGCCTCCTCCGGCGATAGCCGCCGAAACCGGACCCTATCGTCCGGGCGAAGCTGGCCGAGCTTCCACAATTCGGCATCGACCACGGTGACGGGACATACGAACCCTCCCAGCGAGGGACCGTCGGGTCCCAAGATCACGGGCATGTCACCCGTGAAATCGACGGCCCCTATGGCGTACGCCGTATCGTGAATGTTCGAGGGATGGAGCCCTGCCTCTCCTCCGTCGCTGCGCGCCCAAAGGGGTTTGGGTCCGATCAACCTGACGCCGGTGCGACTGGAATTGTAGTGAACCGTCCAGACGCTCGCGTAGAACGTCTCGATGTCTTCGGCGGTGAAGAAGTCCGGAGCGCCGTGCGGGCCATCGAGAACGCCAATCTCCCATTCCGCGGCGATGCGGGGCACGAGCTCCCGTGGAATCGGCTGCAGCTCCCTCGATTCGGCCGCCGTGCCCGACGCAGCGCCCAGGTGCAGCACGTCCCCCGCGAGCAACGCGCGGCCGCCGTGGCCGCCGAACTTGCCCAAGATAAAGGTGGCGCGGCTCCCCAGGTAGCGAGGCACGTCGAATCCACCGCGGATCGCGAGATACGAGCGGCAGCCGCCCCCTCGCGGCGCACCCACCCGCAGGGTCGCGCCGGCGGCGACGGCCACCGGACACCAGTAGGCCACTGGGGCGCCGTCGAGATCGGCTGCGCTCTCCGCGCCGGTCAGACAGATGACCGCAGCAACGTTGAACCTGAGCGTCGGTCCGGACATGGTGATCTCGAGCGCGGCGGCCTCGGCCGGGTTGCCCACGGCACGATTGGCGAGGCGGAACGACCAGTGATCCATCGGGCCCGACGGCGGTACACCGACGCCCCAGTAGCCGAGGCGCCCGGGATGGTCCTGAATGGTCGTCTGAGTTCCGCCGCTCAGCACCTCGATGGTCCGCGGCGCATAGTCGAACTCCTCCAACGCGCGCGTGGTCAAGCCGCCGGCGGCAAATGACCGGGTGGCGACGAAACTCCTCAAGTACCCAAGGTTGCTCTCGATCCCGTCGAACCGCGTGTCCTCGAGCGCTCGATGCAGCGCCGCCACGGCGTCGGCGCGTTGCGGGGCGGTGACGACGATTTTCGCGAGCAGCGGGTCGTAATGAGGCGTGACGGTCGTGCCATCCTCGACCCAGGTCTCGATCCGGGCTCCGGCGGCGAAACGCACCTGCGTCAACAGGCCGGTGGAGGGCCTGAAATTTCGCGCCGGATCCTCCGCATAGATCCGAGCCTCGATCGACGTTCCGCGCCGAACGGGCGTGGTCATCTCGAACCCATCGCTCGCCGCGAGGCGGATCATCCATTCAACGAGGTCCACGCCCGTCACCTCTTCGGTGACGCAATGCTCGACTTGGAGCCGGGTGTTGACCTCGAGAAAGTAGAACTCCAGGCGTTGCGCGTCGTACACGAACTCGACCGTCCCCGCCGAGCGGTAGCGGACGGCGCGCCCGAGGTTTGCGGCGGCCGCCTGCAGATCGGTACGCAGTGTCCGGGAGAGTCCCGCGGCCGGAGTCTCCTCGATCACTTTTTGATGCCGGCGCTGAATGGAGCAGTCGCGTTCGCCGAGCGTCACGATGCCACCCTCGCCGTCGCCGAAGATCTGCACCTCGAGGTGGCGCGCCTGCTCTACGTAACGCTCCAGGAACACGCCGCCGCCGCTGAAATTCTTGCGCGACAACCGCTCGACCGTCTCGAGCGCCGCCTCCAGCTCGGACTCGCGCCGGACGAGCTGCATGCCGATGCCGCCGCCCCCCGCCGAACTCTTGAGCATCACGGGATAGCCGATGCGCTTCGCCTCGTGTTTGGCCGCCGCGGCATCGGCGAGCAAGCCGCTCCCGGGAAGCAGCGGAACACCTGCCCGTGCTGCCAGGGCGCGCGCCGTATGCTTCAGCCCGAAGTCGCGGATTTGATCCGGCGTCGGCCCGATGAATGCGATTCCGGAGGATGAGCAGAGCTCGGCGAAGTCGGCGTTCTCGCTCAAGAAGCCGTATCCGGGATGGATGGCCTCTGCGCCGCTCGCCCGGGCCGCCTCGATCAGCCTGTCCGCCCGCAGGTAGCTTTCCGCGGCCGCCGCCGGCCCGAGACGTACCGCCTCATCCGCTTGCAGCACGTGCAGCGCGTGGCGGTCGGCGTCCGAGTACACGGCCACCGCGCCGACGCCCATGCGGCGCAGCGTGCGAATGACGCGGCACGCAATCTCGCCCCGGTTCGCGATCAGCACCTTACGAAACATCGGAATCCCAGATCAGGATTTCCAAAGGCGTCGGGTTGTAGGCGTTGCATGGATTGTTGAGCTGAGGGCAATTCGAGATGAGCACCAGCACGTCCATTGCGGCGGCCAGCTCGACGTATTGGCCGGGACCGCTCAGGCCGTCCGCGAAGGTCAAGGAACCGTCCGCGGTCACCGGCACGTTCATGAAAAAATTGATGTTGTGCGTGAGATCGCGCTTGGTCAGGCCGAACCGCTCGTGTTCGGCGACCGCGAGCAGCCAGCTGTCGCGGCACGAGTGCATCGTTCGCTTCTCGAGCGCGTAGCGCACCGTGTTCGATTCGGCTGCACACGCTCCGCCCAAGGTGTCGTGCCTGCCCACCGTGTCGGCGACGATGAGCGCCAATGCGCGGCCCGCGGTGGACAGAAGCGTCGAGCCGACGCTCAGGTAGAGGTTGCGTTGCGCGCGCAGGGTATCGACGAACGAATAGCGCTCGGCGGGATCGGCCGCGCAGAACAACAGCGTGTCCGCGGCTTGATTGCCTTCAACGTCCACGATCCGAAACCGCTGTCCCTGTCCGACGACGTCGAACCAGTACTCGCCCGCCGGAATGACCTGGCGATAGCGGGCCGTGTCGGGGGACAATCCGCTTTGCTTGATCATGGTGCGATCTCACCCGGGTGACAACCATATTGCCGATAGAGCGCGGTGTTCTGAAAGCCGCGGACGTTCTCCGCGCAGGCGTTCAAGCAGAAATCGTCGGCTTGCACCGCCGGGGCCCGGCGCAGCTCGACAGCGACCGGAGACTTGGGATACGCAGCCGCCGGATTGAGCGGGTGAGGACAGGTATGCAGCAGCACCAGCGTATCCATCTCGAAGCGCAGGTCGACGAATGCGCCCTTGCGCGAGGCTTGCGGATCGAACGACAGCACGCCGGTCTCCTCCGCGGACACCTTGCTGAACCAGTTCACGTTCGCGGCCAGATCTCGACGCCCGAGGCCGTATTTGCCGCCTTCGACCAAAAACGCGTCGTGTCCGTTCTGGTGCCAATCGTTGCGGCATTGCTGGTAGCTTTTGAGCCCCCAGCGTTGCTGCACCAGTGCCCGGTTGGAATTGCCGCAGACCGTATCGTGCCACCCGGCCGTGTCCTCGACGATGGAGCAGAAAATTCGGCCCATGTCCGAATACAGGCAATGCCCGCGGGTGAGCTTGAACGTATGCTGACACTTCAACGTATCCGGCGCGTTGTAACGCTCCAAAACGTTGCAGGGGTTGAAGAGCAACATGCCCACGTTCGCGCCGCCCTCGAGATCGACGAGCCGCATCTGCGTGCCGCCGCGCACGGTCAACGACCAGTGTTTTCCGCCCTCGAGGCGGGTCTCGTAGATCGGGTGAGCGTCCGCGTGCGCCCCCGAAGTTGGATGATCCATGTGCGAAGCCCTCCTCTGTTCGAAGGCATCGCTGATCCGGGTTCATCCCCTCATGCGGAGACCATCCCGAGTCAGCGTGCGCCTCCTCGACATTGATCTCCCGGGCTTTTATCCCGCCGTGTATCCCGATGGGGAAGCCTGCGCTTCCCCGGCGGGACTGCCTCTCTCGGACCAGACGCCCGTTTTCAAACAGGCCGGAACCCTAGACGCACATTTGCCGATGACAGGAGCAAGTGTTGTGCCAATGTCGCGGCTTGCGTGCGAATTGCGCGGCGCCATTGCCGGACGCGCGTAAACGCCGTGAATGTCGCGGCGTTTTGGCTCAGACATTCCATCCCGACGCCGTATCCGGCGCGGCGCTCCACCTGGCATCTGCACCGCAAGCGTGCAAATTCATCCTCTGGCGCCCTACGATCGCACGCGCCGCTCCCAGGCTTCAGCGAGTGCGGGACTTGTGGGTATCGTGCAGGGCTCGCGGTATAGTCGGGCCATGTCCGACCTGCAAAGCTTTCTGATCTCCGATTTGCTCGGCGCGTACCGCCGCGGCAGCATCACGCCCACGCAGGTCGTGGATTTGGCGCTGGCGCGCGCCGATCGCGCGCCCGACCGACACGTCTGGATCACCCGTCGCAGCCGCGAGGAGCTGGTCCATCACGCGCGCGCGCTCGAGGAGCGTTCGGTCGACGAGCTGCCGCTGTACGGCATCCCGTTCGTCATCAAGGACAACATCGACCTCGCCGACGTGCCCACCACCGCCGGTTGCCCGGCGTATTCCTATACGCCCCCCCGGTCGGCCGGCGTCGTGCAGCGGCTGCTGGATGCGGGCGCCATCGCGCTCGGGAAAACCAATCTCGATCAATTTGCCACCGGGCTGGTGGGTGCACGCTCGCCGTATGGAGCCTGCCGCAACAGCTTTCATCCGGAATTCATCTCGGGCGGCTCGAGCTCCGGGTCGGCGGTCGCAGTCGCCACAGGGCTCGCGAGTTTCAGCCTCGGCACGGATACCGCGGGTTCTGGTCGCGTCCCGGCCGCCTTCAACAACATCATCGGCTTGAAGCCGAGCGTCGGACGCTTGAGCACCCGAGGTGTGGTGCCGGCGTGCCGATCGCTCGACTGCGTGTCGATCTTTGCCCTCACGGCCGAGGACGCGGCCGCTGTGCTCTGCGTGGCGCAGGGCTTCGATGTAGAGGACCCCTTCTCGCGCCGCCTGACGGACCGGCCGCTCACCGGACGCCGATTCGGCGTACCGCATGGCGCGCAGCTGCGGTTCTTTGGCGACGAGGAGTACGCCCGGCTGTTCGATCAGGCAATCGCCCGCGTCGAGTCGCTTGGTGGGTCCGTCGTGCGCATCGATTTTGCGCCTTTCCTGGATGCAGCGCGGCTGCTGTACGACGGCCCGTGGATCGCCGAACGCTATGCGGCGCTCGGGGACTTCATCCGCCGCCGGCCAGAGGCGCTTCATCCGGTGACGCGCGAGGTCATCGAGAGCAGCACCGACTTCTCGGCCGTCGACGCATTCAAGGGTATGTATCGGTTGATGGCGCTCAAACGCGCCGGCGAGCGGGCCTGGGATCTGGTGGACGTGCTGCTGACCCCCACGGCCGGAACGGTGTACGAGATCGGGCGGGTCGAGGCGGATCCGATCCGGCTGAACACGAATCTGGGTTACTACACCAATTTCATGAATCTCATGGATCTCGCGGGAGTGGCCGTGCCGACCGGCTTTCGCACCGATGGGCTGCCGTTCGGAGTTACCCTCGTGGGTCGATGCGGAACCGACGCGTCACTCCTCGAGTGGGCCGGCAGGCTGCATCGCGCTTCGGTGCAGCGACTGGGCGCATTGGACTTGGGGGTTCCGCCGCCGTCGACCACCGAGCCGGACGCCTTCGGCTTGCCGCTGCGCGGCGGTTTCATGCCGATTGCCGTCTGCGGCGCGCATATGCACGGCCAGCCGCTCAATCACCAGCTGCTCGAACGCGGCGGCCGTCTCGTGAAGCAGGCAAAGACGGCGGCGCGCTACCGGCTGTTCGCGTTGCCCGGCGAGCCGGCGCGCCCGGGACTGGTGCGAGATTTCAACGGCGGCGGATCGATCGAGATCGAGGTCTGGGCTCTCAGGTCCGCGGACCTGGGTTCGTTCCTGGAGGACATTCCCGCGCCGCTGGGATTGGGAAAAATCGAGCTGGAAAGCGGCGAGACGGTTACCGGATTCGTGTGCGAATCCCATGCAACTCATTCCGCCAGGGAGATCACCGCTCTCGGGGGCTGGCGGGCTTATCTGGCGGGATCGCCCGGTCGGAGCTGACCTCGAGCCCGACCGAGCGGCGCAACTGAGAGCGCTGCCTCGCCCGATCGAGCGCGAGATCGAGCAGCCGCGACACCAGCTCCCGTGGGGATATGCCCGACAACGCCCAGAGCTTCGGATACATCGAAATCGCCGTGAATCCCGGGAGCGTGTTGATCTCGTTCACCAGAAAACCGCCGCCGGCCGCCAGAAAGAGATCGACCCGCGCGAGCCCATCGCACTCGAGGACTTCGAACGTGCGCAGCGCCAGCGCCTGGGCTTCACGGAGCTGCGCTGCGGAGAGCCGCGCAGGAAGTTCGAAGCGCACGCCTTTTTCATCGAGGTACTTGGCATCGTAGGAATAAAAGCCATCCGGGTGCTCGACCACGATTTCACCCGCGACGGACACCGTGGGCGGATGCCCGCCGAGCACGGCGAGCTCGATTTCGCGTCCGGAAACACCCGTCTCGCCCAGCACCTTCGAGTCGAATTCGAGTGCCTGGCGGACCGCATCCCGGATATCTTCCGCACGCGCGACCTTGGTGATTCCGACCGAGGACCCCGCGTTGGCGGGTTTGACGAACAATGGAAACCCCAGGGCAGCGAGTTCGCGGCAGACCTCGAGCGGCTCGGTATCGAAGCGGTCGCGGCGCACCGTTTGAAACGGCGTGACAGGAATACCGGCATCCCGGAGCAGCCGCTTCATGACATCCTTGTCCATGCCCACGGCCGACCCCAGAATTCCAGCCCCCACGTAGGGAATGCCGGCCAGTTCGAGCAGACCTTGAACGGCGCCATCCTCGCCGAGCGTGCCGTGCAGCACCGGAAACACCACATCGAGTGGACCCGGGCCCGGCGCGGACGGCGATGAGCCCGTCCCCGTCGGGTTGCCGGGCGACGGCACTTCGGCGGGCCGGCCATCCTCGATCTTCACCAACCGCGGATCGCGCGCGCTGGCGAGCAGCCTGTCGGTATCCTGCATCAGCCATCGACCGCGCTTGTCGATGCCGATCAGGACCGGCTCGAAGCGCTCCCTATCGAGCGCCGCAAGCACGTTGCGGGCCGACAGGATCGAGATCTCATGCTCGGCGGATTGACCGCCGAATAGTATTCCCACGCGAATTTTTCGCTGCTCGGCCATGTTTGCTCAAGAGACGCGTTATTGCGCCGATATGATGCCTGATGCGCATCAACTTGGGGCCTCTGACGAGATTTTCGGCCGCGGTCGCGGTGGCCTATTTCGTTGCCCTGCCGGGCGCGTTTGCTGCCGTCACCTACAATCTCACCGGTTTGCCGACCTATCCGCATCTGGATAAGGCCGCCATGGACGATACCTGGCGAACCGAGAACCTCGGGCGCTGGTGCGCCAAGTTCACGGCCGTCACCAGCGATTCCTTGGAGGCGGTCGAAGACTGGTATCGCCGAATGTTATACCGGGCGAGCGAGATCGATCTGTCTCGCGATGAGCGTTTCCAGGGTTACCCGACGCTCTCGGGCATCAAATTGGTTCTGGGCGTCGACTACGTCGCCTTGTATCGGATGCCGAACCAACCCACCGTGATCGAGCTGCACCTGTGCGGCGGGAGCGGATAGCCGCAGTCAGTTCGTCTCAACGGCGGACCGCCGGGTGTGTGCCGGCCCGTTGCGGGATGATCATCACGCACGCGATGATGGCGGCGGCCAGCACCCCGGTCGCCAGGGGCCGGCTGAGTGCGAGTCCGCCATCGCTCAGCGGCTTGTCCAGGAAATCGCCCAAGGTCGCACCCAAGGGACGGGTCAGGATGAATGCCGCCCAGAACAGCAGCACTCGCGAGGTGCGGGTCCAGAAGTACAGGGCCGCCACCCCCGCCAGCGCGGCGCCGAACACCCACGCACCGCCCAAATATCCGAGTCCCGTATCGTCCGCCATCCAATCGCCGAGCGCGGTGCCGAGCGTCTGCGAGAACGTGATCGTCGCCCAATAGAAGGACTCCGCCGCGGGATTATCGACGCTCTGCACCGACACCGTTCCCTGCGATCGATACCAAAGCCCCAGCACGCCCAGCACGCCGATCAACAGCAGGGCCGAGCCGCCCAGGTAACCGATTCCGAGCGAGCGGTCGGCAAAATCGGCCATCGTCGTGCCGGCAGTGGTCGAGGCCACGATGGTTGCCCAATACAAGGCGGGATGAAAGGAGCGCGCCCGTATTTGGAATGCGACGAGCACGATGAGCGCCGACAGGAAGATCGCGGTGCCGGTCAGGTATCCGAGTTTCATCGTCATGGTGACGGTGTCGCCGCCGGTCTCGCCGAGCGTCGTTGCCAGAATCTTGATGAGCCAAAACCCCAGTGTGATTTGCGGAATTTTGGCGATGGTCAACGGCCTTCGCGGCGCCGCTGCGCTGGCGTTGCGGCTAGATTCGGCTCCGACCGTGCATCAGGAACGACACGATCGCGCCGATCAGGAACACGACGAACAGTATTTTTGCGATACCGGCCGCGCCCGCGGCAATGCCTCCGAATCCAAACACGGCGGCGATCAATGCGATGACCAGAAATACGACTGCATAATGCAACATGCTCGGTCTCCCGGGTGAACCCGCATGGATACGGTTGCCGATTGATGAAATAATGAGCAGAGACTACCGACATCAATAATTGGCGCACATCTCCTAAAACGACGAACCCGATGTCAGCCGACACTTACAATGTCCCGGAGGGCCGCTCGACTCGCGGCGAGACGACGCTCAAGGCGTTGGCATGGGGCGCGTTCGGGCTTTTGCTGTACGAGGCCCACGTCGCCTTCGTGCCCATCGCCCTCGCCTTGCTCTTTGCACTGATTCTATCCAGCCCGGTGGAGGCGCTGCATCGCTGGCACATCCCTCGAAGCGCGAGTGCCCTGTTGATCTTGATCACGACTCTCGCCCTCATCGGCGGTGCGATCGAGCTGTTGTCGACTCCTGCCCAGCACTGGTTTGCATCCGCGCCGCAAACCCTGCAGACCATCAAACAGCGCATCACGCCGGTCGCCCGCTTCATGCACCACCTCGACGAGCTTCGTGGGAGTGCGGATTCGCTCGGCGCGCCGCGAATTCCCTCTCGGCCCGCAGTCACTGGGCCGGCGCCTGCGGATCCCGATGTGTTGATAGACGCGACGCGGGATGCGCTCGTGGGATCGGTCACCTTCGTCATCGTCACCCTGTTCTTGCTTGCCGGCGGGCCGCCGATGATGGCGCGCATGACCGCCGCGTTCGTGGATCATTTGCACGCAGGACACGTGCTCGATCTGATCGAGAAAGTGCGCGCCGAAGTCGGGAAATTCTACCTGACGACGACTCTCATCAACCTCGGCCTCGGGTGCGCCACTGCAGGCGTGATGCTGGCTTGGGATATGCCCAATCCCTACCTGTGGGGCGCGATGGCCGCACTGCTCAATTACATTCCCTACGTGGGCTCCGGTACGACGCTGCTGGTGATCTCGGTCGTCGCGGTGGTCTCTTTCACGGGTCTTGGACGAATCTTGGGAATTGCGGGCAGCTATGTGCTGCTCGCCACCATCGAGGGTCAAATCGTCCAGCCGCTGCTGGTCGGCCGTCGGCTCGCAGTGAACCCGTTGGTGGTGTTCCTGGCACTATGGTTCGGTGGCATGTTCTGGGGCATTCCCGGCATTTTGCTGTCGACGCCGGTGCTCGTCGCAATCAAGGTGATCGCCGAGCATTCCGAGCATGGCGGTGCGCTGCTGAAGTTCCTCGGGCCCAATCAGGGCGTCATCGAGCGCGAAAAGAAGCTTCGGGAATTTGCGCGCCGCGCCACGGACTAAGGGGTCATGCGGATCACGACCCTCCTGATCGTCGCGGCCTTGCTTGCACCCGGCTGGAATCGGGCAATCGCGGCCGACAACAGCAGCGCATCCGCGCCCTTCCCACCGCCGACCCAACTGGAGGAACTCACGGTCACGGGCGAGCGTACCGGGCCGGGCATGTGGCGCGTGCATCGGGGGAATTCGCAATTGTGGATTTTGGGCAGCATTTCGCCCTTGCCCAAGGGGATCACCTGGCGCTCCAAGCAAGTCGAGCAGGTGCTCGCCACCACGCAACAGGTGCTCGTCCCCAAGCCGCTGGAGATCGGCATCGTGCGCATTCTGTGGCTGTTGATCACGGAACGCGACGTCATCATGATCCGTGGCGGCAAGCGGCTGAAGGATGTGCTGCCGCAAAATCTCTATCTGAGGTTCGCCGCCCAGCGCGCCCGGTTCGCGAACGGCGCCGACAAGTGGGAACGCTATCGCCCCATCGTGGCCGCCGCCTTCCTCGAGCAGGCGGCCTTTCACTCCGTGGGACTTTCCGCACGGCTCGATTTGGGTGCGGCCGTGCGTGCCCTCGCCAAGAAACAGGACGTGCCCGTCGAGGAGGTCAAAATCGCAGGTATCGGCGATTTTCTCGATACGTTGAAAACCATGCCGGCCGCCACCGAAAATGCCTGCGTGGACGCCTCCTTGGTGACGATCGAAACCGGGCTGCCCCGTTTGATCGAGCGCGCTCGCGCCTGGTCTACGGGTGACGTCGAGCGCATCCAGCAGCTGCCGCAGCCGGCCGAAGTGGATGCCTGTCTGGCGGCGCTCGACTCCGGCGGCTCGAAGGCGGATCTGGTCGCTCGAGTGCGCGCGGCCTGGCTCGCCGCGATGGAGAAGAATTTGCAAAGCGGCACTCGCACTCTTGCGGTCGTGAACATGGATCTGCTGCTCAACAAGGGCGGCCTGTTGAGTGCCCTGCAAGCGCGTGGTTACGACATTGATTCACTTTAGAATCAATTAATTACAAATCAATATTAAAGTGTTTTATTGCAAACAGCGTGGGCGCCCCCTTGGCGCCCACGCAATCCAGCGATCCAGTGGATCGAAGGCTACTGATCGCGATCGAGGGCCGCGTCATCCAGATGCAGACGGAAATACAGCGCCTTCCTCAGCGAGTGGATGGCAACCTTGCAATCATGGATTGCCGCAGCCTTGTTGCCCCCGAAATCGTCGGGCGCCGCTTCCATCTCGCGCAGCGCTTCCTTCATGTGATGAATGGCTTCGACGATGCGCGGATGCGCAGCCTCTTCCGACTGCATGGTCATCTGGGGTGCGGCGCAGACCACGCCGGGCAGCGCTGCAGAACCCAGGGCGATCGCCACGGCGCTGCTCAGCAACACCAGGCTACGAGAATTGATTTTCATTCGATGATTCTCCGTTGTGTATAAAGCCAGCTTCGAACCTCATGTTCGATTCCGCCGCAATTATCCGCGCCGCCGGCCTCGGTGTCGGGAAATTGCTCACATTTAATGGGTATGATTCCGTCCGAGAAATGGCGGCGTTGCTTTCCGCGGAGGTTCATCTTGACGCATCTTCGGCAGCGCCGTCCGGCGCCTCGCTCCACCTTGGCGCGGACTGCCCTGGCGCTCCTCGTCGTTTTCGCCACGCAGTCACGCGCCGATAGCGAGACTGTCGGCACGGTGCGACAAATGTACGACGGTGCGCTGACTCCCGACCTCGCGGTGAGCACGTTCCGCCACATCGACCGGCTGTTCCCGACGCGACGCATCGTCCACGGCGACCATGTGTCGCCCTTACTGCCTGCGGATCGAGCGCTGACCCGGCTCCGCTTCGTCTCGCGCGGCAAGCACTGGGACCTCGATGATTATCTCGCGGTCAACCGCGTCGCCGGCCTCCTGGTGCTGAAGAACGGCCGGGTGGCGCTCGAAATCTACCAGTACGGCAACACGCAGGCGACCCGCTGGATGTCGATGTCTGTCGCCAAATCCATCACCTCTACGCTGATCGGCGCGGCCATCCAGCAGGGATATATCGGCGGCGTCGACGACCTCGTCACCCAATATGTTCCCGAGCTCGCAGGCAGCGCGTACCAGGGCGTCTCCATTCGCGACCTGCTCCGAATGTCCTCGGGCGTGAAGTGGAACGAGACCTATACCGACCCACACTCGGATCGACGACAACTGCTCGAGATCCAGATCGCCCAAAAGCCGGGCGCCGCGCTCGATCTCATGGCGCATCTTCCACGCGCCGCTCCGCCGGGCACCGTGAACAACTACAACACCGGCGAGACGCTCGTCGCAGGCGAGGTGCTGCATCACGCGACGAAGCGCTCCCTGTCGGACTATTTGAGCGATCGAATCTGGAAGCCGGTGGGCATGGAATCGGACGCCACGTGGTGGCTGGCCTCCCCCGGCGGGATCGAGATCGCCGGCAGCGGATTCAGCGCAACGCTGCGCGACTATGCACGCTTCGGACAGTTCGTGCTGCGTGGCGGCCGGGTCGACGATGAGAATGTGCTTCCGCCCGGCTGGGTTCAGGAGGCGGGATCACCGCAACAGCTCAAGGACGGCAGGCGTCTCGATTACGGATATTACTGGTGGGTGGCGACACCCACTGCGGCCACTCCCGATCCCGAAGGAGCCTTTTACGCCGACGGAATCTTCGGTCAATACATTTACCTGAACCCCAAAGAGCAGGTGGTGGTGGTCGAATGGAGCGCGCGATCGAAGCCGGAGGGCATGGACATCGTGGATGATCTCGACTTCTTCGGCGCGGTGGTCGCTGCGCTCCGTTGAGCGCAGCCAACCGCCGCGCCGGGAGCCGCACGGACAGTGCGCCGACCACGCATAGTCCCGTCGGAAGCGTCCCTAAAAGCGCACCGCCATGTCCTATACTAGGCTGGCGGATGCAACCAAGCGGGGAGACTCATGAGCGCGACTGCGGCATTTGGCCGATTGAGCGGGCACCAGCGTATCGACGGGCAGCTGATGCGGGCCAGCGGCCAATCCATCGCCGTCATCGACCCGGCTACCGAGGAGCTCATCGGCGAAATCTCCGAGGCCGGACCGGACGAGATTGCCCAGTCGATCGCGGCCGCCAACGCGGCGCAGCGCTCGTGGCGCAAGCTCAACCATCATCGCCGCGCAGAGCTGCTGCACGAGGCGTCGAGGCGAATGATCGCGGATCGGCCCGTGGTCGCCGAGATGCTGACCCGTGAAATGGGCAAGCCATACAAGGAATCCTTCGACGAAGTCGGCTGGTCGGCGAGCGCCGTCGATTACTACGCGGAAATCGCACGCCACGAAAACGGCAAGGTGCTCGGTCCGGCGGTCGACGGTCAATTTCATTTCACCACCAAGGATCCGCTCGGGGTGGTGGTGATCATCCTGCCGTTCAATTATCCGCTCTGCCTGCTTTGCTGGCAGGCGGCAGCCGCGCTCGCGAGCGGCAACGCCGTGATCGTCAAGCCGTCCGAACTCACGACGCTCACGACGCTGCGATTCGTGGAGGCGTTCGACGCACTGCCGGGCGGCCTCGTGCAGGTGATCACGGGCGGCGGAGCCGCCGGCCGGCAATTGGTGGAACATCCCGATACCCACATGGTGGCCTTCACCGGCGGCATCGAGACGGGCCGGCGCATCGCGGAGACCTGCGGGCGCCTGTACAAGCGCAGCTTGATCGAGACCTCCGGCAATGATCCATTCATCGTCATGCCTTCCGCTCCACTCGACGTCGCCGCACGCGGCGCAGCGTTCGGCGCCTTCCTGAATTGCGGACAGGTGTGCGCGGCGGCGGAGCGCTTCTATGTCCATGAGCGCATCTACAACGAATTCGCCGAAAGGCTGGTGCATCACACCGCCAAGATCCGGGTCGGCAACGGCCTCGATCAGGTCGACATGGGGCCGCTCGCCTCGCAGCGCGAGCTCGCGCGATATCTGCGGATTCTGGAGGGCGCGAATGACGGTGTCGCCACGACCTTGACCGGCGGCGGGCGGCCGGCGCATCTCAAAAAGGGCTGGTTTGTGCAGCCGACGGTGCTCGGCGACGTGCCGGCGGACGCCCCGATCATGAACGACGAGACTTTCGGTCCGGTGGCTCCGCTCTGCATCGTGCGGAGTTTCGATGAGGCGCTGACGCTCGCGAACCGCTCCCGCTACGGGTTGGGCGCGACCGTATACACGCTCGATCTCGACGAGTCGATGCGCGCCGTGAACGAGCTCGAAGCCGGCATGGTGTGGGTGAACGCCCCGCTCCTGGACAATGATGCCGGGCCTTTCGGCGGTCGCAAACAGTCCGGCATGGGCCGTCAGCTCGGCTCCGAAGGTCTCGATATGTTCCGGCACACCAAGCTGTCGATGATCGATCATGCTGCCCGGCCGCATGATTTTTGGTGGTTCCCGTATTCCGATGCGGAGGCCTATCCGGGCAAGCCGCGTGGGTGACGAACAACCGGCATTGCCGCCCGAGCTCGAGGCGCGCATTGCGGCGCTCGAATCCACCGCGTCGTCCACGGATTTCGAGGCGTGGGGCTGGTTCTGGATGGTGCTGTTCGGCATCGTGCTGCCTGGCGCCTTGATCGCACTCGGTTGGTGAGCGTGTCCGAGCCTGCCGCCGCTTCAGCCGACGAAAGTGCGTGGCCGCTGCTGCCGTCGGAGCGCACCTGGGGTGCCGCGCGGCTGACGCTGACGCTCGCCACCACCGCAGCAGCTACCTGGTGCTACCTGATCGGCGAGTCCGTGGGCAGCTACCTGGGCTTCGTTCGTGGCTCGATGGCACTCACCGCCGGCTGCTTCATCGGGATGCTGCTGGTGCTGCTTGCGGCCGGCCCCGCCTGCGTGCGGTTCGGAATCGATTCCGTGGCGGCCACCAAGCCGCAATTCGGAACACGCGGCTGGGTGGTCCCCGCGGTGCTGCAGGCGGTGTCGATCATCGGCTGGAATTCGCTGTTGATCATCTTCTTCGCTAAATCGGCGGTGCAGCTCGCGGTTGCGCTTGGGCTGTTGGCGCCGGCAGCCGGCGGCGGCGCGCGGGTGCCGCTATTGACGCTGTTCGCCTGTGCCGTGATCTTCACCGCCCTGCGGCGCGGCGCCACCGGCGTATCGCTCGTATCCAACATTCTGTTCGCGCACGTGTTCGTCGGGCTCTGGATGCTCTACCTGATCGTTTCGCATCGCTGGCCGGAGCTCGTGGCGGCGCGCCCCGCGCTCGCGGCTCCGCAACCGCTGTGGAATTACACCACGGGCGTTGAGCTCGGCATCGGCACCACGCTTTCCTGGTGGCCCTATATCGGCGCCATGATCCGCATGGCGCCGAACGGCCGCACCGTGGTGCTGCCGGTGATGCTCGGCATGTGTTTGCCGGTGCCGCTGCTCAGCCTCATCGGTCTCGCCGGAGTGCTCGTGCTCAAGACCTCGGACCCTTCGCAATGGCTGCGAACGGTCGGCGGCCCCACCTACGCCGTGGTGTCGCTCGCATTCGTCACCGCCGCGAACTTCGGCACCACCACTGCCGGCATCTATGCCTCGGCCGTGGGACTTCGAAATTTCCAAGCCCTGCAGCGTCGATCGTGGACGACACTATTGCTCTTCACCATCATGCCCGTGGCGTGCGTGGGAATTTTCATTCCGGAGCTGTTCTTCGCGAAATTCGGGAATTTCCTCGCGCTGATCGGCGTGGCGTTCGCGCCGCTCTGCGGCATCCAGATCATGGATTACTTCGTGCTGCGCCGCCGGCGCCTCGACGTGCGGGCGATGTACACGCAGGGACCCGCGCAACCCTATTCATTCTGGGGTGGGGTCAACCCGGCGGCGCTGGCGGCCCTGGCTGCGGGGTGCGCGACCTATGTGCTGTTGCTCAACCCGATTAGCTATCGCTCGAGCAGCTGGTATCCGCATCTCACCGCATCCCTTCCCGCGGCCGCCTCGGCCGCTCTGGTATATTTCCTGGCAAGCTCGCTCGTCATGCGCGCGGGCCGCGGCGGATACCGGCGCGGTGCATACCGGCGCGGTGCATACCGGCACGGTGCAGACCGGCGCGGTGCGAACCGCAACCCTCAGCAGGCAGCACATGAACGACAAAACGCCACCTAAACAAGCGCGCGTGGTGATCATCGGGGGCGGCGTCATCGGCTGTTCGATCGCCTATCATCTCACCAAGCTCGGCTGGCGCGACGTGGTGCTGCTCGAGCGCGCGCAGCTCACCTCGGGCACCACCTGGCACGCGGCGGGACTCCTCACCTCGCTCCGCGATACGGAGACGCAGACCAAGCTTGCGAAGTACTCACAGGATCTGTACCGGCGGCTCGAGGCGGAGACCGGCCAGGCGACCGGCATCATCGATTGCGGGTCGATCCAGTTGGCGATGACCTCGGACAAGACCGAGGAAATGCGCCGGGGTGTGCACATGGCACATTGCTTCGGGGTCGAGGCCCAAGAGATTTCCCCCGCCGAGGTCAACAAGATGTGGCCGCTCGCCCATGTGCGCGATTTGAAGGCGGCTTTCTACTTTCCGGACGATGCTCGCGTGAACCCGACCGACGTGACGCAGGCGCTCGCCAGGGGCGCGCGCCAGGGCGGCGCGAGAATTTTCGAGAACACGCCTGTGACCGGCATCGTCCGCGATCATGGACGCGTTGCCGGCGTGCGCACCGAATCCGGCGATATACGAGCGGAGATCGTCGTCAACTGCGCCGGCATATGGGCGCGCGCCGTCGGCCGAATGGCGGGCGTGAACGTGCCGCTGCAGGCAGCCGAGCACTACTACTTGATTTCCGAGCCCGTACCCGGCGTGCACCCGTTGCTGCCGATTCTGCGCGATCCTGGAAACTCGGCATACATCCGCGAGGAGGCCGGCAAGATCATGGTCGGCCTGTTCGAGGCCGAGGCGCGACCGTGGGGCACGAACGGCATTCCGGAGGACTTTCGCTTCGGCGAGATTGCACCCGACTGGGAACGCATGGTCCCGTACATCGACAAGGCGATGCGCCGCGTCCCCTGTCTCCTCGAGACCGGCATCAAGCTGTTGTTCTGCGGACCCGAATCGTTCACGGCCGACCATAACTACCTGATGGGGAGGCGCCGAATCTCAAGAACTTCTATGTCGCCGCGGGTTTCAACTCGCTCGGCATCCTCTCAGGCGGCGGTGTCGGCTACGTGATGTCGCACTGGATCACCGAGGGACGCGCTCCCATGGACGTGTGGACTGTGAATCTGCGCCGCACACATGCATGGCAGAATAACGATCGCTATCTCCAAGACCGCGTGGTCGAGACACTCGGCATCGGCTACCAGGATCATTGGCCCTTCCGTCAGGCCGCGAGCGCGCGCGGCGTGAAGAAGAGCGTGCTGCACGACCGGGTGGCTGCGGCGGGGGCCTGTTTCGGCGAGTCGGCCGGATGGGAGCGGCCGAATTGGTATGCGCGGCCCGGCCAGGCGCCGTCCTACGTCTATGGTTGGGCGCGGCAAAATTGGTTTCCCAACCATGCCGAGGAGCACTCGGCGGTGCGTGAACGGGTTGGCCTGTTCGAGCAGTCGTCGTTCGCCAAGTTGATGGTGGTGGGCCGGGACGCAGTGAAGGTGCTGAATCGAATCGCAACCGCCAACGTGGATGTCGCGATCGGCCGGTGTGTCTATACGCAGTTCCTGAATGCTTCGGCGGGAATCGAAGCTGATCTGACCGTCACCCGGCTCGCTCCGGATCGCTTCCTGGTGGTGACCGCGGCATTCACCCAAACGCACGTCGAATCCTGGATCAGGAACTCGATTTCGGCAGACGCCTTCTGCGCGGTGGTCGATGTCTCGGACGCCTACGCCATGCTGAACATCCAAGGACCTGCATCGCGGGCGCTGCTGCAGGGACTGTCGAGCGACGACTTCTCCGCCGCCGGTTTCCCTTTCGCAACCTGCCGAGAGGTCCGGATCGGGTACCAAACGCTGCTGGCGCTGCGGCTTACCTTCGTCGGTGAGCTCGGCTGGGAACTTTACGTACCAACCTCGTTCGCGCTGCCCGTGTATGACGCCTTGATCGAGGCCGGCGCGGCGCATGGCCTGCGCCATTGCGGCTACCACACGCTCAATTCGCTGCGCATCGAAAAGGCATATCGCGATTGGCCGCACGACATCGGTCCCGCGGACACGCCGTTGGAGGCCGGTCTTGCCTTCACCTGTGACTGGAACAAGCCCGGTGGATTCGTCGGCCGCGACGCGCTGGAACATTTGCGGCGGCTCGGGGTGCCGAAGCGCCGGCTGGTTCAGTTCCTGCTGCAAGATCCCGGACCCCTCCTGTATCACAATGAGCCGATCTATCGGGACGGCGAGCGGGTGGGTTTCGTCACCTCGGGCATGTACGGCCACACGCTGGGCGGCGCCGTGGCGCTCGGCTACGTCACTCACGCGCATGGCTGCACCGACCAGTATGTATTGAGCGGCCGCTACGAGATAGAGCTTGCTGCGCACAAGGTGGCGGCCACGGCGTCGCTCACGCCGCTGTACGATCCGAAAAGCGCCCGGGTGCGCTCCTGATCCGCAATGCGCCCGGAATTCGACGTGGTGATCGCGGGCGGCGGAGCCGTCGGATCGTCCTGCGCGTTTCATTTGAAATGCGCGCTGAACTTCGCGGGCTCGGTGCTCGTGGTGGAGCCGGATTCCACTTATCGAGGAGCGGCGAGCACACGCTCCGCCAGCTCCATCCGGCTGCAATTCTCCACACCGGTCAACATTGCGTTGTCGGGATACGGGTTCGAGTTCCTGCGCGATGCACCGGCGCGACTGCAGGGATCCAGGCTGACCGAGCTCGCTCCCCCGGCGAATCTCGGCCTGGTGCCGTCGACGTATTTGTACCTCGCAACGCAAGGCGGCCGCGCCTCGCTGGAAGAGCGCGCAGCCATCCAGCGAGCGCACTCGGTGCCGGTGACCTTGCACGAACCCGCCCAACTCGCGAGCCGCTACCCCTGGCTGAACACGGCGGACCTCGCGGGTGGTTGCGATACCGCCGCGGGTGAAGGTTGGTTCGACGGTCAGGCACTGCTCGCAGCGCTGCGCGCCGCGGCGCAGGCGGGAGGCGCGGTCTATGTCCGCGACCGGGCGACGGGCTTCGAGCGCTCGCCGGACGGGCGGATCGCGGCCGTACATCTTGCAGAGCGCGGCGCGGTGGGCTGCGGCTTTGCGGTGAACGCGGCGGGCACGAGGTCCGCCGAGCTGGCCGCGGCTGCCGGCGTCGATCTGCCGGTGCGCCCGCGAAAGCGCAATGTCTTCGTGTTCACTTGCGACACCCCGCTGCCCGAGTGCCCGCTCGTGATCGATCCTTGCGGACTTTGGTTCCGCTCTGAGAAGGATCGGTTCCTCTGCGGTCCCCCCACCCTGCCGGATCCCGATGTGGCGCCCGATGATTTCGAAGTCGATTTCGAGCTGTTCGACCGGTCGGCATGGCCGGCGCTTGCGCACCGCGTTCCCGTTTTCGAGGCCATTCGCATGACCTCCGGCTGGGCCGGCCACTACGACTACAATACCTTCGATCAGAACGCCTTCATCGGTCCCGTGCCGGGAGCCGGCAATCTGCTGCTGGCGAGCGGATTCAGCGGTCATGGGTTGCAACAAGCGCCCGGCGTCGGCCGCGGGCTTGCGGAGCTCATCCGCTTCGGCGCCTTTCAGTCCATCGATTTGACTCCGCTCGGCTATGCGCGCTATTTGTCGAATCGACCGCTGCGCGAGCTCAACATCATCTGAGACCTGACACCCTATGCTGCAACTCGACGCGGACGCGCTCGCGGCGCGACTCGACCGGCGTGCGCTCATCGACGCGCTCGAGCAAGCGTTTCGCGCTCCCTCGGTGGTGCCCGAGCGCCTTCACTACGAGATTCAATCATGCAATCCAGGCCAGCGGGCCGGCTCGCTGCTGGTCATGCCCGCCTGGCGGGTGGGCGCTGCAATCGGCATCAAATTGGTGACCATCTATCCGGACAATGCGTTGCGCAGCCTCCCGGCGGTGGCCGCCACCTACCTGCTTCTGGATGCGGAGACCGGACGTCCCAAGGCGCTGCTCGATGGCGGCGAACTGACCTTGCGGCGAACCGGCGCAGCCTCTGCGCTGGCCGCTCGGCTGCTCTCCGCACCGGCTGCCTGCCGCCTGCTCATGGTGGGAACCGGTCGGCTGGCTGGTCACCTGATTCAAAGCCATGCGCTCGTGCGTCCGATCCGGGAGGTCAAGATCTGGGGTCGCAACGCGCTGCATGCACGGACGCTGGCGGACTCGTTGCAGGGACCCGGGTGGACGGTCGAGGCCACGGAGGATTTGGAGGGCGCGGTTGGTTGGGCCCATGTGGTGAGCTGCGCCACGCTCTCCCAAGAAGCCTTGGTGCAAGGGTCGTGGTTGGTGGCGGGACAGCATCTGGATCTGGTCGGGGCTTTCACCCCCGATATGTGCGAGGCCGACGATGCGGCCCTCGCGCGCAGCGAGATTTTCGTCGACACCCGTCCGGGAGCCATGAGCGAGTCCGGAGAGATCATCGGCGCAATGCAGCGCGGAGCGATCGGCGCGAGCAGCATTCGCGGAGACTTGTCGGATCTCGTCTCCGGGCGCGCCGCACGCTCTCACCCCTCGGCCATTACACTGTTCAAAAGCGTCGGCACGGCGCTGGAGGATTTGGTGGCCGCCGAGGTGTCCATCGGCGCCGCGCTCACTGAAGCCCCGCCTCGCTCGTGAGGTAAACGGCAAAGGTGCCGAGCCAGTGGCCGCCGACATAGTGTTCGCCGGTGATATTGGGAAGCGCGGCCTCGCGGTGCAGCTGCGCGCACGCGCGCAGCGCCGCGAGGCGCCGATCGGAGGGCGGCAATCCCCGCATCATTCCTTCGAGCATCCATGCGCGGCTCAAGTTCAGGCCATCGGTATGCGCGAGCTTCGGATCGGCCCGATCGGTCACCACCGCGGGCTCGAGCCAGGGCTTGCGTGCATTCTTTGGAATGTCCGGCAGGAAGCCCGATAGCCAAGTCGCGTACTCCTTCGGGGCCAGGACGCGGCGCATGAAGTCCGCCTCACCCAGACAAGGGGACAAGAAATCCTCCCCGGAGGGCTCGTAATTCAAGGGACAGGCCCGGTCCGCATAGTAGAAGCGCCGGGCAGCAGAGGCGAGCACGCTGCGCATCTGCGCGTCCTGCGCAACCCCGGCCCAATCCCAGACCAGGCCGAAGGAAAAAGCGGTTTGATCGTGCTCCCCCACCCGGATCGGGTAGTGCAGCTTCCCCGCCCAATTTTCCAACCGTGTCGCGGCTTCGGTCTCCAGCGGCTGGAGCGTCGTCGACCACCCCCTCGCGTCCGAGTCGTCCCAGCGGCGCAGCTCCGCGGCCAGGGCCAGGAGCCAGGCAAGACCATAGGGACGCTCGAAAGAGGCGCGATCCTCTTGACGTAAATATGCCACCTCGCCCGCGATGTGCTCGGGCGTCAGGCTCTGTCCGACCGCGGCGCGCGCAGCCGGAACGAAGTCCGCGCCGGGAAACAGGCGCATCAAGCGTACCAACAGCCAGTGCCCGTGCACGTCCGAGTGCCAGTCGTAACATCCATAGAATGCCGGGGTCAGCTCGCGCGGTGGTTTGGCATCGGCGTCCCTCGCGAGCGTATGTGAAATGTGGTTCGGGTATTCCTCATGCAGGCACTTCAGCGCGAGCGCAGCAAAGCTTGCGGCGGCCGGCTCATCGAGTGTCGCGGACGCGGTGGATTGCGCCGCAAGCCCTGGCTCTGCCGCATCGGCAGGAATACCGGCGGCGGCGAATAGTGCGAAAAGCAGCAGCAATGGGCGCATGCCCGGCAGTATAGCCCGCAGTATAAAGGAGCCCCGCATGTGCTCCCCAGGGCGTCTCACGCGAAGGTCGGCGCCTCGCTGCCGGCTGCACCCAGGTGCGCGGCCGCGAATCGGCGTGCGAGTTCCCCGAGGAGTTTCGAACGCAGCCTGTCGCGCTCGGCTGAATCCTTCGCCTGCAGCCTGAGCTCCAGCGTCATGGAAGTCGCCTCGACCTTGGTGAGGAAACAGCCGGCAACGGCCTTCTCCTCGCTGCCTTCCTTGGCGACTTGCAATGCGAGTCCGCGGGCGGCCTCGATGTCGGCATCGCGGCCGATGCGAATCGTGACGGTCAAAGGCCACGGCGCGAAGCTCGGGTCGGTGTTCAAATTGAGAGTGACCTGGCTGGCGGCGACGCTGTTCGGCACCACGATGAGATGTCCGGCCGGCGCGCGCAGCGTCGTGTACCCGAGCGAGATCAGCTCGACCACGCCCACCTCCGTACCGGTCGGCGCCGCAAGTTGCAGGGTATCGCCGAGCCGAAATGGGCGGTAGATCGTGATGGCCACGCCGGCCACGAGATTTCCGAGCGTGCTCTGTGCGGCGAGGCCGATGACGACCGAGGCAACGCTCGCGCCGGCGAGCAGCGCCGTCCCCATCGAGTGCAGGACGGGGATGAGGTGCGCGTACAGTATCAGCATCACCACCCAGATGAGGGCACGTACCATCTGCTGCAGGAAGCTCAGGGTGGTGCGGTCGATGTGGCCGGTTCGCGTCATGGCGGCGTGTACGGCGGAGCGCAACACACGCGACAGCATCAGCGCCAGTACCACGAAAATCACGAGGTACGCCAGAGCCCCGATCAAGGTGTCGGGCTTGATGAACGACAGGAGATCGTGCTCGCCCAATTTAAGGTCGCTGTTCATGTTGCCGCTCGCTCCGTGGGAGCTCCAGCATAGCGAGGACGCGGGCTCTGCACAGTAGGTTGTCGCCTACATTCAACCCCGATCGCCGAGCGCGCCTGCGATCGCCCGGCTGAGTTTCGTCGTGATCTCCTCCAGCTCGACATCGCGGGCGTTGTACGGGGGCGCCAATATGATGGTGTCGCCCGCCATGCCGTCGACGTTGCCGGAGCACGGATAACAGATGAGTCCGTCTGCGAAGGCGCGTTGACCCACGTCGTAGCTCAAGCGCCGCTCCGGCGCGAACGGTGCCCGGGTGCGCCGATCTCGAACCAGCTCGATGCCGATGAAGAAGCCTCGTCCGCGCACATCGCCGACCTCTTCGAACCGATCCAGGGACCGGCGCACTGATTCCTGAAAGGATGCGCCGGTGGTGCGTACGCGCTCGAGCAATCCGTCGCGCTCGATGATGCGTTGAACGGCAAGTCCGGCCGCACACGCAGCGGTATGTCCGGAAAAAGTGTGCCCGGTTAGGTACGCGCCATGCTCGGCGAGAATGGCGGCCGATATCTCGGGCGTCACGAGCGTGGCACCGAGCGGAATGTAGCCGCCCGCGAGCCCTTTGGCGATGCTCATGATGTCCGGAACGACACCGTCGTATTCGGTGGCGCGCCAGGTACCGCTGCGGCCGGCGCCGCACATCACTTCGTCGGCGATCAACAGCACGTCATACTTCCGGCACACCGCTTGAATGGCCGTCACGTATCCCGGGGGTGCCGGGACGACACCGCCGGCCGCGCCCACGATGGGTTCGAAGATGAAGGCGGCGACCGTGTCCGGTCCCAGCAAGAGAATTTTCTGTTCCAGTTCGCTCGCCAGGAAACTCGCCAGGCAACCGGGCGTCCCGCCGGCCGGGGGCCGATAGGCATTGGCGGCGGAAACGAAGGCGACATCGAGCAAGCTCCCCTCGAAGGCACGCCGACGGGCGGCGAAACCGGAGACGGACAGGGCTCCCAGGGTGTTGCCATGCCAGGATCGCTCACGGGCGATGAAGCGCCGCTTTTTCATCAGTCCGCGGGCGGCGAAGAACTGCAGCGCCACCTTCAGGGCGGACTCCACCGCCTCGGAGCCGTCACTCGAGTACAGAACATCCCTGAAGCAGTTCCCCGAAACCCGCTTGACGTGTTCGGTCAGCGACTCGAGCGCCGTGCTGGTGAACAGATACCGGTAGGCATAAGCGAGCGACTCGAGCTGATTCATAATGGCGGCATTGACCTCCGGATGGGCATGGCCCAGGCAGAAGACCGCGGGACCGCCGGACCCGTCCAAATACGCGTTGCCAGACTCGTCGAATAGGTAGGAGCCCTTGCCGCGAGCTATCCGCGGGAGGTTCTCGAGACCAAAACCACTGCCACCGCCTCTCGCCATGCATTCCCTCCCGGGCCTTGGAGGATCCGAAGTTTACTGAAAATCCGCGGCGCCGAATTAAGGATGACTATAAGTCTTTGTCTTACAGTCTTGTAGGAGTGAATCTACAAGTTATTTCTCCTGCGCGGCGCTTTCGCGCCGATCGGGGCGCCCACACGCGGATTTGCCGTCAGAATCCGCTCCTGTCGGGGATCGCGGACGTCTCGCTCGTTCTCACCTCAGGCGATAGGTTGGGCTTACAGACCCAAGGAGGCGCGGCGTGGATAGTAAGTCCCATGAAATCAATCGCTAAAAGTCGAATCATGTCCTGCATTCTGATGTGCATTGCCACCGCGGCATGCGGGGTCGCGCAAGCCGCCGACAATTCGGAACTCGCGGGCGGCGTAAACCACTTCCAAGGCTCCGAGCGCAGCCACGAGGCCGGACGCCACGCGGGCTCGGGACACCGACGCAATAGACTGGTACCGGAGGCCAAACCAAACCTGGATCGATCGGGTCACACGCGCATCGGCAAGGCATCCTTCTACGCCAAGATGTTCGATGGACGCACGATGGCCGACGGCACACCCATGGAGCCTACGGCCAATAATGCCGCGAGCCGCACGCTGCCGTTGGGGACCACCGCCAAGGTAACCAACCTCGAGACGGGCAAAACAGCGGTCGTGACAATACGCGACCGCGGTCCCTACGTGGCCGGTCGAATCGTGGACCTTTCCCCTGCCACCGCCCGGGAAATCGGTCTGGACAAACGCACCGGCGTGACCCGGGTCAAGATCGCGCCGATTGCCGTGCCGATGCCTGACGGTGCAATCAAGTGGGGTGATGGCGTGCTGCAGGCGAGCAATCGGTGGGACGACAGCGATCGCGGCTCGAGTTCGCGGATCGAGCTTAGGAACAGGGCACCGTAGCGCCCGCCTAGGAACCGGGCGCCGCAGCGCCGAGGGCACTCGAGCACTCGGCGCGTGCTGCCCCGATCAGCCAGTCATGAAAATGCGCCACTTCGCGGCGCAGCCGCTGCGAGCGCTCCGGCGTGACCACGAAATACGCGCTCTCATCTTCGAAATCGTCTTCGAGCGCTCTGACCAAGCGGCCTGTCGCGAAATACGCATCCAGAAATATACGATGCGCCAGCGCGCAGCCGGCGCCATTTGCCGCGAGCTCCAACGCCGCGATCGTGGTGTCCACGATGGGCCCCGGCACCGCCGGCGGCTCGACGCTGAGCTGCAAGGACTGCCGCACCTGAAGCCAGTGATCCTCATGTCCCATGATGTGGATCAGATGTTGCGGCAGCCACCCCGCCGCCTCACCGAGGGATCGGGCCCGCTCGCGCATCGCGGGACTGCAGACCGCGACGATGCGCTGTTTCATCAGGCGCTCGGCCCGATAGCCGCGCCATTGCCCGCTGCCGTAACGGATTTCGAGATCAGTCGACTCCTCGGGACCCGGGTTGTCCCAGATGACCGAGGACAATCGGACGTCGATCGAGGGGTATCGGCCGATGAAGGCCGGGAGCTTCGGTGCGAGCCAAAGCGCAGCCAGCGATACCGGCGCATGCACCGTGATCGCCCCCCGCTCGGATCCGCCGAACAATCCCACGGTCGAATCGGCCAGCTGCTCGAACGCGCGCCGCACCGGCGGCAGATAAGCGACCCCCATGGACGTTAGCCGCACCCCTCGCGGCAAGCGTTCAAACAGCGCGAAGCCCAGATGGGACTCGAGCGCCCGTATTTGATAGCTGATGGCGCCCGACGTGAGCCGCAGCTCCGCGGCCGCGGCGCTGAAGCTCGAGGTGCGGGCGGCCGCCTCGAACGCGCGCAGCCAGCTGAGCGTCGGCAGGCCGACCAGAGGGCGATTTCGACTCAGAGGGCCACCTGTGAATTTATTGGGGTCAAAGGTAGTAAAATACTCGCTTGTACGCCCCAAAGGGGCAATTTATTGTGGTCTATGGCCTCAGCCGACACCTGACCGGTACCCCATGAAAAGCAACGCACGCGTCGTCATCATCGGCGGCGGGATGATGGGCGCAAGCCTTCTGTATCACCTCGCGCTGGAGGGCTGTACCGACACCATTCTGATCGAGAAGGACGAACTGACTTCCGGATCAACCTGGCATGCCGCGGGCCAATGCCCGAGCATCACCGGCAGTTACAACCTTGCCAAGATCCACGCTTATAGCAATCAGCTTTATCCGCGGCTCGAGGCACTGACCGGTCAGTACACGAGCTGGCATGCAAGCGGCGGACTGCGCCTCGCCAACGACGAGCGAGAACTGGCGTGGCTCAAATACGTGTATGGGTATTCCAAGAGCGTCGGCTTCAGCATGGATATCGTCGGCCTCGACGAGATCCGGCGGCTGAATCCCTTCCTGACCACGGAGAATGTGATCGCGGCGGCGTGGACACGCGACGACGGTCATGGCGACCCTTCCGGTATCTGCAACGCGCTTGCCAAGGCGGCGCGGGACCTGGGCGCCACCGTGATCCGCCACACCCGCGTTACGGCGATCCGTCCGCGCGCCAGCGGCGAATGGGAGGTCGTAACCGACAAGGGCACGGTCGTCGCCGAGAGCGTGGTGAACGCCGCCGGCTGCTATGCGCGTCAGGTGGCGCAAATGGTCGGCGCCGACGCCCCGATCACCAATATGCAGCATCACTATGTGATCACGCACCCGGTGCCGGCATTCCTCGAGCGCAGCGGGGAGATTCCAGTGATGCGCGACTCTTACATGTCCGGATATTTCCGCCAGGAGCAGAAATCCGGGCTGATGGGGATCTACGAGAACGCCGGACTCACCGAGGCGTGGGCGCCGAAGGGATTCCCGGAATGGGAATCCTCGAATGAGCTCTTCCCGGACGATCTCGATCGCATTTCTCCCTGGCTGGAGCGCGCCATCGAGCGCATGCCGATCTTCGGCGACGTGGGCATTCGCCGCGTCATCAACGGCGCCATTCCGCATACCCCGGACGGCGCTCCGCTCCTCGGACCCGCGCCCGGGCTGCGCAATTTCTGGATGTGCTGCGGCACGTCCTTCGGCATTGCGCAGGGCGGCGGCTGCGGCAAGTTCCTCGCGCAATGGATGATTCAAGGCGATGCCGAGATCAACATGACGGAGTTCGATCCGCGGCGTTTTGGGCCGTATGCGGATCTGAAGTACGTGCACGAGAAGGTGTTCCTGGATTACCGCACGACCTTCACCACGCGCCTGCCCGGCGAAGAGGAGCCCGACGCGCGGCCCAACAAAGTGAGCCCGCTGTACGAGCGTCTGAGATCGCAGGGTTGCGTGTACACGGAGACTTTCGGCTGGGAGCGTCCCAAATGGTTCTGTCTTGACGGCCGCGTGGAGGAGTCGGGGTATCGCCGCAACAACGTCTTCGAGGTGGTGCGCGACGAAGTCGCTGCCGTGCACGAGCGCGCCGGCCTCCTCGATCTCACCGGCTTTGCCAAGTACGATATCACCGGGCCGGATGCCGAGGGGTTTCTGAACCGCGTGTGCGCGAACCGCATCCCGCGCAAAGTCGGCGGCATCGCCCTCGTCCACATGCTCTCTTCCCAAGGACGGATTCTCGGCGAAATGACGGTCACCAAGCTGGCTGAAGAGCGCTTCTACGCGCTCTCCGCCGCCGCCGCGGAACTGCGGGATCGGGATTGGTTGTTGCACAGCGTGCGCGCCGGAGAGAGGGTCGAGATCGACAACGTCACCGAGCAACGCGGCGTGCTCGTTCTGTCGGGGCCGCGCTCGCGCGAGATCCTCGCCCCATTGACCGACACACCGCTCGACTCGGGCGCATTCCCCTGGCTCACCGGCCGCGAGATCCGCGTAGCGGGCAACGATGTGCGCGCGCTCAGGGTGAGCTACGTGGGCGAGCTCGGATGGGAACTGCATCCGAAGATCGGCTCCCTGGCGGGATTGTACGAGGCGCTGTGGGAGCGCGGCCGCGCCTTCGGCATTGCGAACTACGGCCTTTATGCGGTCAACAGCATGCGCGTCGAGAAGGGCTATAAGGCCTGGTCGACGGAGCTCACCAACGAGCTCACGCTGCTCGAAGCGGACATGCCGCGCTTCTTCGCCGCGAACAAGGACGATTTCATCGGCAAGACGGCGACGCTCGCTCAAACGCCGCGCCCGCTCAAGATCGTGTATGCCGAAGTGGCGGCGGCCGAGACCGATGCCCGCGGCGGCGAGCCTCTCCTGGCGGCCGACGGCCGCTGCATCGGGGTCACCACGTCGGGCGCTTACGGGCATCGCGTGAAGAAGAGCCTCGCCTTCGCCTGTGTCGAGCCCGCGTTCGAGGCCGCCGGCAGCACCTTCGACATTCTGCTTCAGGGGGAACGGCGGCGCGCTACCGTGCTGCCCGCCGCCGCCTTCGATGCCGATAATTCGCGAATGAGGGTTTGAGCTCATGGCCGTCGATCTTCCCACCCGTGCCCGCGTCGTCATCGTGGGGGGCGGCGTCATCGGCTGCTCCGTCGCCTATCACTTGTCGAAGCTCGGTTGGAGCGACATCGTGCTGCTCGAACGCAAGCAGCTCACCTCGGGCACCACCTGGCATGCTGCGGGCCTCATCGGCCAATTGCGCCAGAGCATCAACATGACCAAGCTCGCGCGCTACACGGCGGAGCTCTACCGGGGTCTCGAGGCCGAGACCGGCCAGGCGACCGGCTATCGCCAGTGCGGCTCGATCTCGCTTGCCACCACCAAGGACCGGATGGAGGAGCTCAAGCGCAACGCCTCCATGGCCAAGACGTTTGGTCTGCCGGTTCACGTCGTGAGCCTGAGCGAGATCCGATCGCTCTATCCGCTGGTCAATCTGGACGATGTGCTCGGCGGCATACACATTCCGAGCGATGGCTACGCCAATGCGGTGGACATCACGCAGGCCCTCGCCAAGGGCGCCCGGGCGCGCGGCGCGAAGATATTCCAGGATCTCAAAGTCACGGCGATCCACCGCGACGGCGCGCGCGTGAGCGGGGTCGAGACCGGGCAGGGACGCATCGATGCCGACTACGTCGTGCTTTGCGGCGGGATGTGGACGCGCGATCTGGCGGCGAGCGTCGGCGTGACCGTCCCACTGCACGCCTGCGAGCATTATTACGTGCTGTTCAAGGACGTCCCCGGACTCGATCCGAGCCTCCCGGTGCTGCGCGACTACGATCACTGCAGCTACTTCAAGTACGACGCCGGCAAGCTTCTGGTGGGTGCGTTCGAACCGAACGCGCGCCCCTGGGGAATGGATGGCATCCCGGAGGATTTTTCGTTCGGCGAGATCTCGGGCGACTTCAGCCATTTCGAGCCGGTGCTGCTCGATGCGATGCGCCGCATTCCGGCACTCGAACAGGCCGGCATTCAGAAATTCTTCTGCGGCCCCGAGAGTTTCACCCCCGATGTGCGCTACCACCTCGGGGAGTCGGCCGAGCTCTCCCATTGTTTCGTCGCGGCCGGCTTGAACTCCATCGGGCTGCAATCCGCGGGTGGCATCGGCAAGGTGATCTCGGAATGGATCCGCGACGGGCATCCGCCCATGGATCTCTGGGAGGTCGACGTTCGGCGCAACATGCCGTTCCAGATCAACCGCAAGTATCTGCAGGCACGCGTGCAGGAGAGCCTCGGACTGCTGTACGCCACTCACTATCCATTCCGGCAATATGCAACAGCACGCGGCGTCAGACGGTCGTCCGTGCACGAACAGCTGGCGGCGGCAGGCGCCTGCTTCGGCGAAGCGTTCGGCTGGGAGCGGGCCAATTGGTATGCCCCGGTCGGCGTCAAGGCGGTCTACGAGTACAGTTACGGAAGGCAGAACTGGTTCGAGCCCAGCGCGCACGAGCACAGGAGCGTGCGCGACGCTGTCGGGTTGTTCGATCAATCCTCCTTTGCCAAGTTCCGGCTCGAAGGTCCCGATGCCGCCCGCGTGCTGAATCGTGTGTGCGCGAACGACATCGACGTGGCGCCGGGCAAGATCGTCTACACCCAGTGGCTGAACGAGCGCGGCGGAATCGAGGCGGATCTCACCGTCACGCGCCTCTCGGAGATCGCGTACCTCATCGTCACGGGTGCCGAAACCGAGACCAAGGATTTCAACTGGCTGCACCGGCATATCGACGCCGAGGCGCGCTGCGTGCTCACCAACGTGACCTCCGCCATGGGCGTGTTGTCGATCATGGGGCCGCAGTCGCGCGATCTGCTGCAGTCGTTGACGCCCGATGATTTGTCGGATCGCGCGTTCCCGTTCGGCACGAGCCGCATGATCGAGCTCGGGTTTGCGCTGGTGCGTGCCTCGCGCATCACCTACGTCGGGGAATTGGGCTGGGAAATCTACATCCCCACCGAATTCATGGCGGGCGTGTACGAGGAGATCGTCGGTGCCGGACCCAAATTCGGGCTCGTGCATGCGGGCTACCACGCGCTCAACTCGCTGCGCATCGAGAAGGGCTACCGCCACTTCGGTCATGACATCGCCGATGAGGACACGCCCTGGGAAGCGGGGCTCGGATTCGCCGTAAAGCTCGACAAGGCCGGCGGATTCATCGGGCGGGAAGCGCTCTTGAGGCAGCGCGACAGCGGAGTGCGCAAACGCCTGTTGCAGTTCCAGCTCAAATCCCCCGAGCCTTTGCTGTACCACAACGAACCGGTCTGGCAGGGCCATGACCTCGTCGGTTACATACGCTCGGGGATGTTTGCGCATACGCTCGGCGCCGCCGTCGGGCTCGGCTACGTCGCCGATCCCGACGGCGCTGTTACCCGTCCCGACAGTCCGGTCGACGCCGATGCGTACGAGATCGAGGTGGCCGGTGTGCGACAGCCGGCGGTTGCCTCATTGCGGCCGCTTTACGATCCCAAAAACCTGCGCATCAAGCGCTGAGGAACGAGACAGATGCAGAATCGAGCCAGCCGAGCCGCGCGCGCGGGCAGCCGGACGAAAAGCCTCATAGCAGACCTGGCCGCCGATACCCGAAGCGGCTACAGCCTGGATCAGCGCTTCTACTGCGACGAGGAGGTGTTTGCGGCCGACATGCGCGAGATCGTGATGCGCAAGTGGATCGTCGCGGGGCATACCGATCAGGTACGGCGCAGAGGCGACTATTTTCTCTTCAAGATCGGGCAGGAGTCGATCATCGTCGTGCGCAGCGACGAGACGACCATCAACGCCTTCTACAACGTGTGCCGGCACCGGGGCTCGGTGATTTGCACCGAACCGCAGGGCCGGGTGACCCGCCTCACGTGCCCGTATCACGCGTGGTCTTACGGTCTGGACGGCGCGCTGCTCGCCGCCCGCCTGATGCCGGTGGATTTCGCGAAGGAAGAGAACGGCTTGCATCGGTGTCACCTGCGTGTGTTCCACGGCTTGATCTTCATCACGCTGTCGGAAGAGGAGCCGGTGGACTTCGACGCGACGTTTTCGGATCTCGCCCCGTACCTGGATTTCCACGGCTTGGCGGATGCCAAGATCGCTCATGCCCGGTCCTATCCCACGGATGCGAATTGGAAGCTCGTGGTCGAGAACTTCGTGGAGTGCTACCACTGCGCACCGTCACATCCGGAATTCGTCTCGATGCATTCCCCGCAGGCCTTGGTGGCTTTCGGAGCCGGACCGAGTTCGGGGCCTGCCGATGCGGTGGACCAGTACCTGCCGACGCTCAAGGCGTGGGAGGAACACGCCGCCTCCCTGGGCCGTCCCATCGGCACGGTGGACGATGGGCCGGATTCATCGCACTTGCGGCTTTTACTGCAGCGAACGATCCGCGAGGGCTACGAGAGCGAGACCCAGGACGGCCAACCCGCCTCCTCGCTCATGGGGAAGCGCGTGGCGTTCGACCAGGGCCGGATGTACCTCTCGTTCAGCCCCTTCTCACAACTCGTCGCCACCAACGATTTCGCGGTGTTGTTTCGTTTCACTCCGCGCAGCACGCTCGCGACCGACGTGGATCTTTTCTGGCTCGTCGACGGCAAGGCGAGTGAGGTGGATGTCGGGAGAATGATCTGGGGCTGGGACCAGACCACCCGACAGGACAAGGTCATCACCGAGAACAATCAGGCGGGAATATTGTCGACGCGCTATCAGCCGGGCCGGTACTCGGAACACGAGCGCCGGGTGATGACGTTCCAGCGCTGGTATCTAGGTCAGTTCGGGGTCGCGGCGCTCTGACAGGGGTTGCGGTCCGACCGAGGCTGGCACAACCGCTGGCCGGCGGCTGCGCGGGGCGTTGATGGGCCTCGCCAGCAGATAGCGATCTCCCAACCAGTCGACTGCTTTTGCAATGGCGGGACTATAGTTCGCCACGGGCAGCGAGCGTAGCGGCGTCTCGGTACGAATAGCGGGCATGGTAGTCCTCCTCCTGATGATGGACGGGTGCTGGAACGGCTTATGAATTCGTCGTTCGGCCGGTAACCGAACCGAGCGGCCAGCGGCGAACAATCCATCCCGTCAACGCCACGAGGTAACCCCCGGGCAGCGTCAGCAACGCCATTGACGGTCCGAATTCTTGAAGCGCGAGACGCCCGCGTTGCAGTAAGAAATTGACGTGCTGCATAGTTCTTCCCGCTAATAATTGCCCTGGCTGTGTATGCCTAGGCAATTGTTAGAACCAAAAAAAAGATCAAACATTTTGTAACATCCGTCCCAAGTAGCCTTCCAGCTGGCGCGCTTCCGCTTGACTGAAGCCCCGCATGAAGTGGTTCAACACTTCCACGGAACATTCACGCAACTTGGGCAGCGCAGCGAGACCCGCCTCGGTGAGCTCGAGTTTCACCAAGCGCCGGTCCTCCGGACATCGCCGCCGACTGATCAAGCCTTTCGCCTCGAGCCGGTCGATCATCCGGGTCATCGCGCCACCGTCGTAAGACAGGTCCTTGCACAGCTCGGTCGCAGAATCCACTCCGCGCTTGGCCAGCACGCTGATGATCATGTACTGCGCGGCGCTGATTTCGAGCGCCGCCAAATCAGGGTCGCGCGCTATGGCCTCGTCCAGCGCGTTCATATGCGCCGCCCGCACCCGGTAGATCAATTGACCCACACAGTTGGCCGGCAGATACGTGGCGAGGTTGTAGACCTGAGATTCGGAACCGCCGCGAGCAACCATGGCGAGATACTACCTGCCTAGGCAATCATTGTCAAGGCAGCCGTCAGCGACGATCGATCGGCAGCCTAAAAGGCAATTGGCGGCTGCCTGCACAGCACCAATGATACGCTCGCGACTTCGCAATCCAGTGTGGGCGTAACCCATGAGACTCCTCGTCGTGATCCTATTGTCCTGCCTATCCGCATGCAGCTGGTTCGGTTCGCGCAGATCGGCGCCGCCGCGCGCCGCGCCGCAGATCATCATCACCGGGGCGCCGATGGCGTCCCTGGTATTCGTCGATGGCGTGCAAGCCGGACCCGTGATCGCGCACAACGATCAATCGGAGATCCTGGATGTCGCGCCGGGCTCCCACAAGGTCGAGATCAAGGTGAACGAGGCCACCGTCTATCGGGAAGATGTTTACGTGGGCGCCGGCGAGCGCCGCGTGGTCACCGTCCTGTCGGGATTATCGCGCTAACTCATCACTGCATGAACCAGCCGTGACTGACGACGAGCGATTGCCCGGTCAGGGCATTGGACCGGCCAAGGACGCCGCATTCTCCTGATCTTGAAGCTCGCGCCACTGGATCTTGCCACTGCCGGATTTCGGCAGCGTATCGACGAACGCGATGATTCGCGGCACCTTGTACGCCGCCATGGTCCCCCGGCACCACTCGATGAGCAGGTGTTCGTCGACGCGCCCGCGCCATTCGGGTCGCAGCACCACGAGCGCTTTGACGGTCTCGCCGCGGTGCGGATGGCGAGTACCGATGACACAGGCTTCGAGAACCGCGGGATGCGCGTACATCAGCGACTCCACCTCGCTCGGCCAGACCTTGAATCCGGACGCGTTGATCATTCTTTTCAGGCGATCGACCATGAAGAAATAACCGTCCTCATCGACCTTGCCGAGGTCGCCGGTTCGCAGAAAGCGTTTGCCTTCGATCTCGATGAATGCCTGGGCGCTCTCTGCGGGCTTGTTCCAATAACCCAGGAATAGCTGCGGCCCGTGCGTGACGATTTCACCGACCTCCCCGACCGGAAGCTCCTCCTGCGTGACGGGATCGATCACGCGTGAGTCGACCCCGTAGATTGGAATACCCAGGCATTGTTCCTTGGCGCGGTCGAGAGGGTTGATGTGGGTCGCCCCCATGCTCTCGGTCAGACCGTAGCCCTCGTAGAACGTGATGCCCCGATCCTTGAGCCGTCGCGCCACGCTCGCCGGCATGGCGGCGCCGCCGCCGCTCAGACGCCGGATCGAGGACAAATCGTATCGTTCGATGTTCGGATTCATGAAGAAATCCTGGATCATGGTCGGAACGGCGGTCCAGCTCGCGACTCGATACCGCTGCACGCACTCTGCCGCGACCATGCGATCCCAGCGGGGCAACAGCACCACCGTATTGCCGTTATACAGCGGTCCATTCATCCCGCCCTGCATTCCGGTGACATGGAAAAAGGGCGCCACGGCCAGCAGCGTCAGTTCCGGTTGCACCGCGAACCAGCGCATGCCGGCGACGAGCGTATGCATCGTGCTCCGATGGGTGTGCATGCACCCCTTGGCCTCACCCGTGGTACCCGAGGTATACGGCATGATGCATAGATCATCCGGCCCGCCGTTCAACGGTCCCGGCGACTGCCCGTTCTTCAGCGCATCGCGCCAGAGCGCCACGCCCGGCCGCGTCAGCTCGAGGCGGGGTGCGGAAATGAACTCGGGTACGGGCAGGTCGGTGGGACTTCTCAGGTAATCCGAATAGGCTGCGACGATCACGTGCCTGAGATCGCCGCCATCGATCAGCGCCTCGAGTCGCGGATACAGCTCCTGCGACACGACGACGGTGGTGGCGCCGGCATCGCCTGCGCACCGCAGGAATTCGCCGGTCAGATACATCGGATTGAGGGGAACCACGACGGCATCGGCGCGCAGGATTCCATAGTAGGCGATCACGAATTGCGGGCTGTTTTGCATGAACAGCAGCACGCGGTCGCCTGCCCGGATTCCGCACTGATGCTGCAGGTAGCCGGCCAGGCGTTGCGTGTGTTCGAACACCTCGGCAAAGCTCACCGAGGTATCGTAAAACACCAGGCTGGGCTTTCTCGGATAGCGCCGCGCCGACACCTCGAGGTTGTAAAACAAATGGGTGGCCGGTGCGTCGAGGTGATGCACGGCATGGTCCGGCCAGAAATCGAAATGTCGATTCGACATGGAACGTCCCGGATTCAACCGCCCCGCCGCCTCATCGTACCTCAGGCGCTGCAGCGGCCGCTATGTACATCAGCGTACAGACGCAGGCGCTCTCTCAGGATTGAATCGTGCCAACTGTGACGCTGCGGAGAACCGATGTTGGATTGGATTGAGATCGGCCTGGGCGTGGCAACGACCATGCTCTTGGCCTGCGCGATCATACGGCCGATCCGGCCGTATCGCTCCCTGTTCCTGGGAGGTGCGGCGCTCGCGGCAATCACGATGCTGTTTCCGAGACCCGGGAATCGGATCGGCCAATTCCTATTCGCACAAACCTCGGGTTCCATGCATTTGCCGCTGGAGCTCTTCGGGATTGCCTGGTGGATCCTCGGTGCCTGGCTCATCAGAAGTCTGCTGACGCTGATTCTGCGCCGGACGATATTCCCGAACGACTACCAACCGCACGCGCGGCGCCTTTTCGCCGATCTGGCCTCCGGCATGTTGTACATCGTCGCCTTTGTCGGAATCATGGATACCGTGCTGAAGCAGCCCATCTCCGCATTTTTGGCCACATCCGGCGTACTCGCAATCGTGCTGGGACTTGCACTGCAGAATACGCTCGCCGATGTTTTTTCCGGCCTCGCGATCAATATCGAGCGCCCATTCGGAGCGGGTGACTGGATCACCCTGAACGATACCGTCGAGGGTCAGATCATCGAAATCGACTGGAGAGCCACGCGGATCCGCACATTCTCCAACGACATGGTGGTGATCCCCAACAGTGTCATCGCAAAGGCCATCGTGACGAATCACCGCAGGCTCGATGCGCCCTTTATATCGAGTCTCGCGCTGAACATCGATTCGGCGGTGTCGCCGACGCGCGTGATCGAGGCCCTCGAGGCGGCCGCAGCCACGAGCCCCGGGGTGGCTCGAGGCAGCAAGCCGGCCGCATACGCCTGCGGATTCGCCGACTCTCTGGTGACCTACAAACTTTTTTTTGCGGTGGACAGCTTCATCGGGTCACCCGAGGTGCAGTCGGACGTGATCGTACGGATAACGGATTCGTTGCGACGCGAGAAGATCCAGATCGGCGCGCTGCCAACGGATGTCAGGATCCTTCCGAACGACGCAGTCGCCGGCCCCCCATTGAACGTCGTGCGCAAGGAGGTTGCATGATGGCTCAGGTGCGCCTGGCTGCCTGCTCCCCATGATCCCCTGCTCCGCGCGCGTGATGAAAAGCCCCTGGATTTCGGATCAGCCATCCGAAACCCAGGGGAGCGGAGCCTTTGCGGCAGTAGCCGCCAGCGTCTTTAGTGCGGTGTCACCAACGCGGCCGTCGGCGGGGTCTGCGCGGGAGTCGCGGGCGTCTCTTCGGGCGGCGGCGGGTAGGCAAACATGGCGGGCGGCGCCTCGTGCGGTGCGGGCGATTCGCCAGGCGGGGTGGGCGGGGCCATTCCCCCAATGGGATGGTCTCCGCCGTTCAGCTCCGGGTAGTTCATCGCCATGCTCACGCCGTAGAGCGGCTTGAAGACGCCCTGATGACAGGTGATGCAGGCGATCTTGGGTGCGTCCCCCAATACGCCCAAACGGTGCGCGGGGAACGTGGAGGTCAGCGGAACCATGAAATTGTTGTTCAGGTCTCGTGCCATGCGGATGCCGTACCAAGCCGTCACGCGCCGCGGCGTGCTCTGGTCCCATAGCTCCAGCGCCCGCGTCGCGTGGCAATAATTGCAGTTCACGCCGAGCCCCTGCGCGATCGAGATCATGAAGGCGTAGGTTCGTTCCGTCTGCTTGATTGAATGGTAATCGGTGCCGCGTAGTGCCTGAGTCGCCTGTACTCGAATGTTCTCGCTACCGAGCAGATAATCTTTGAAGGGGTCCCCAGGCAGCGCGCTCAATCCCGCCACGGTCGAGGGCTTGTTTTTGCCCGCGTTGCCGGCAATCAGACCGGTTGTATCCGATTGGCCCGGATTGATGAACCACCGGTACTCGGGAACCGGTCGTCCGCGATGACAGGTATAGCAGGTGACGCCGGTGGTTCCGACGTGCGCGCGCCAGTCCTTGTTGATGTACCGGACCATCTGCAGCATGCGCCGCGCGACGCGTTTGGTGTATTTGGCATCGCTCGACATGACGGCTTCATGGCAATAGTTGCAGCTCTGGTCGGCAGGCGCCACCCACGCGGCCATCGACTGCATTACGCGCGTGAACTGGGCGATATTCAGATCCTTGAGCACCTTCAGATTCTGAAATACGAGGGTGGCCGGCGGACCATCGGCGTCCGCCGGAGGGATCGGCGTGGGTATCTCGTTTTTCTTGTACTTGACCGCATCCAGCCTCGGATTGATCACCTGCTCATCGCCGATGCCGCGAATACCGGTCTGAACGGTATCCACCGGAGGCCGCTCGTAACAGCCGCAGAGCAATGCGGATCCCACGATCAACAGGGTCGATGCCGTGGCTCGGGCCAGCCACACAGCGCTGGAATGATTCATTTCGGAGCTCCCGGAAGAGTGGCTGGGTCGATTACCGGCGCAAACACGTGCGGATAGACGGGTGCAACGTGGTGCTTGACCGCCCACAGGTACCAGTTATCGACCACCGTACCCGTGAGCAGAATGCCGATTCCGCCGCATAATGGACATAGCACCGCAAACCACCACGCCCAGCGATGGATCGATTCCATGGTTGCATTGAAGCCCATGGTCCAGCGCCAGAAGAGCGCCGCGCGCTCGGCTGCCGTGCCGCGATCGATGATCTGTTCCAATTCGCGGTCCCCGCCCAGGCGGCTGACCGCGAGGATGGTGCCCGCATGCATCGCGAACAACAGCGTCGAGCCGTACAGGAAGGCAATCGACAGGCAGTGGAAGGGGTTGTAGAACAAGTTGCCATAACGAATCGAGAACGAAGCCACCCAGTCCAGGTGCGGGAAAATACCGAACGGCACCGATTCCCCGAAGCTACCCATGAGCACCGGTCGGATGATGCCCAGTGAAAGCATCAGCCAGATGGCGGCCGCGAACGCCCACGCCACGTGCGTACCCATGCCGAGCGCCCGGGCGCGCCGATACATGCGAAGCCACCAGAGCAGCACCGAACTGGTGAGAAACAGTCCGGCCAGCAGCCACCAGCCGCCGTTCTGCAGACTCGGGATGTGCAGCCCGTTGGCGGGAGACGGCGGTTCCAGGGCGAGCCAGGGCAGCTGGCGCACGAACTGTACCGGGTTCCAGTGAACCGAGGCGAACATGTTCAATCCGATGATCTCGAAGGCGATGAAGCCGCATATCAGCGAGAGCAGCCCCGTCGCACCCAGGTAGAAAGGGCCGATTTGCGCATCGCCGAAGCGACCGAAGAGGTGATTGAAGCCTCCGCCCTTGCGTGCCCAAACGCCGCCTCTTGGCAGCGGCACACCCGGATACATCGGCGACTCGATTTGTACCCGCGTAAATATGTTCTGATATTCAGCCATGATAGCCCCCAGACAGTTCAGTTAAGCTCAGCTCAGTTCGGTCCAGCTCAGCTCAGCTCCAGATCGACAAATTCAGCCACCAGCCCCACCACTCCGGCCAGCCGCGAGTCCAGAACGGGCCACTGAGCAGAATGCACACGGCAGCCCAGAATCCGGCGCTCACCGCCAGGAACAGTCCCAGCCGATGTATCCCGAGCGACCCGATGGAATAGCCGATGGCGTCGCGAAAGTACGTATTCTCATGCTCGGTGGTCTGCACCGTGCCGCTCTTCGGATTTGACGACGACAGAATCACCGCTCCATGCAGCGACAGCGCCAGAGTGGTCGCAAAGAAAAAGCTCACCGCCAGCATGTGCGCGGGATTGTAGTGAAAATGCAGATACTGATAACCGGTGTTCGAAACCCAGTCGAGGTGGCTGAAGATGCCGTAGGGAAACGCGTTGCCCCACGCGCCCATCAACAGCGGCCGGATCACCTGGAGCGTGGTGTAGGCAAGGATCGCTGCGCTGAAGGCGAACGGCACATGCAGGCCGATTCCCAACTTGCGCGCGATTTCCACTTCGCGCAGCGCCCACGACACGAATGCCCCCAGCGCACAAATGGTGATGAATTGCCACAACCCGCCCTCGCGCAGCGGCGCCAATGTGAGGCCGTATTTCAGATCGGGAGGTGCAATATTGATCTGCCACAGGTTCCAGGTGGGACCGATCGCGGCGCCGTAGACGAGCAGCAGCGTCCCCATCACCGCAAAGAATACGGCCGATACGCCGAAAAAGCCCACGTAGAAGGGCCCTACCCAGAAGTCGAACAAATCGCCGCCTAGCAACGTGCCGCCGCGGACGCGATATTTTCTTTCAAAGCTGAGCATGGACATGATGGTGCTCTCTCATCCAAGTTGGGCTTTCGGCGGCGGCCGGAATCTCGACATGCAATCTCGCGATCCCGACTCGCCGCCGTCAGCGAACAGCGCTACGGTTTGGCCGGCTCCGGCAGCGACGACATGTGCTGCGCAGCCGCGGAGGGCGCGGAATGCCCGCCCAGCCAATTGAACCTGTCGGTGCTCAGCAAGATGAAATGAATCACCAGCGCCAGCACAAACAGGAATACGAAGAGCGCAATCAAGGCTCTGCGTGGATCGAAAAGAAGCCAAATCCGCCACATTTTTTGATCTCCTATTAACCGTGTTTCGAAAACTGCCTCAAAGCAAAGGTCGTTCTACAACCACGGCCGCCATTGCCACACGAGAAAGTGCGCGACGATCGCTATCACCGTAAATATGATGAAGCTCGTCACGAAGATCCCGTGGAACTCTTTTGCCTCGCTTTCGGTCAACCCCGACAGCGAGCCCTTTCTTTCGTCTGCCATACTTCACACCTCCACCAACTGGTCCTGCGACCATGAACCGCACGTCAGTCGTGCGGCAACCAGCGCCCAAGCGGTTCGCTGACCGCTTCGACGCTCCTTTCGCCCGATCTTCTCGGGTGAATTCTCTCGATCCGATTGCGCAAAACGCCTGACATCAGGCGGGCTCCGGCTGCGTGGACCTGCGCACCGGCGGCGGCAGCCGCTCGATGCCGACGTGATCCGCCCCCGCCTGTCTTGCAGTGCGCTCCGCCGCGTCGCGCAGCCGCTTCGCAGCCGATATGCGGACGAGTACCGGCTCGGCGTCCACCAGTTCCGTCAGGGCCTGTTGTGCTTCGTCCGTCCAGCGCAGCTCGTGATGCAGACGCGATGGCGTGGCGTCCACCTTGTCCAAGTCGCTCGCCAGCGGCAGGATGTTGAATAGCGCGTCGAACAGCGCGTTGCACACCTCTTGAATGATGTACACGGCACCGCTGTAGCCCATGAACGGCGTGCCCGTGTGCCGCCGGATGATGGCACCGGGGAACGAGGCCGGAATGTACATGGCCCGCGCTCCGCTCTCCGCAAGATACATCCGCTCGTTGAAGCTGCCGAACATGATCAGTGGAGGTGTTTCCTTGATCGCCTGGCGAATCGCCTCATTATCCGGTTTGACTCCGGCCCGCCGCGAGAAGGAGAAGGTGCATGGCAGTCCCATTTCCGTTTCCAGGAAATGGCGCAGGCCGCGCGCATAGGTCTCGTTGGCGACGACCGCAAAACTGGCGGTGCCGAAGAAGTCCTGCGTCACGGACCGCCACAAATCCCAGAGCGGCTTGATGGTCGTGTGTTTCTCGCGCTCGATGAACGGCTCGGGATCGAGTTCCAGCAGCGCGCCGAGTGCGCGCAGAAATTTGGTCGTGCTGTGCAGTCCGATCGGCGCCTGAAGGTACGGCCGCTCCAGCGTCTCGCAAAGCAGCCGGCCGAATTCGCGGTACATGCAGACATTCACATCCGCGTCGAGCAGCTTCGGCACGTCCTCGAGGTGACTGCCGAGCGGGAAGGTCAGGTTGACCACGGCGCCGATGCCCTCGATCAAGCGCGTGATCTCCGCGAGGTCGCTTGGCGTGTTGAACGTCCCGTAGATGGGCCCGATGATGTTGACGCGCGGCTTTTCTCCCGCGGCTCGCGCCTTGCGCGGCGGAATTTTCTTTTTGCCGTACTCGGTCCACAGCCAGGTCATCGCGCGGTTGGCGCTTTGCCATTGATCCTCATCGATGGTACGCGGCAAAAAGCGCTGGATATTGGTGCCTTCGGGCGTCACACCGCCGCCGATCATCTCGGCGATGGAGCCGGTCACTACCACGGCCGGCTGCGACGGATCGAGGGTGCGATGCGCACGTCTCATGGCGCCCTCCGTACCGTGCTGGCCGAGCTCCTCCTCCGCCAGTCCGGTCACCACGATGGGCAGCTCATGCGGCGGCAACCCGTCGGTATAGTGCAATACCGAGGTCACCGGCAGGTTCTCGCAGCCCACCGGTCCGTCGATGATGACCTGCAGACCCTTGATGGCGGTGAACACGTAAACCGAGCCCCAGTATCCGCCGGCACGATCGTGGTCGAGCACCAGCATCAGCCCATCTCCTCGGATTTACGCTTCGCAGCGAGCTTCAGCAGCTGCGCCTGATAACGCTCACGAAACAGCGGATGATCTTCCGGCAATTCCCGCCAAATGCCGGCCGTGTGTCCGGTACCGACGCCCTGGAAGAACTCCTTCATCGCATCGAAACGCGCTTGGTTGCCGAGTGCGGCATTGACGACCTGTGCCAGGGATCCGGCGCCTGCGGGCCCCATCAGCGGCCGCGCGGAAATCAAATTGGTGAAATACAGGGACGGAATGGCCATCTCCTTGGCCGCTTGCACCACCGGTGTCGTGCCGATCGCGATGTCGGGCTCGAACTCGCGCATGGCCGCAAGATCCTGTTCGAGCGAGGCGCGATATTGCACCCGCACGCCTTTCGCCTCGAGCCATTGGCGATCCGAATCCGACCAGGCCGTGCGCGGACACGCCGTACCGGCGTAACGCACGTCCGCCCCGCTCTCGACCAGGAGACGCGCAACCAGCAATTCGGACCCTTCATAGCCCGACAACGTGACGCGGCCGCGGATGGGGCATTTCGCAAAGGCCGCCTTGATCGCCGGCAGTATCCTGTTCTGCGCGGCCGCGATCCGCTCGGCACCCACACCGCATGCCCGACCCACGGCATCGAGCCACTCAGCCGTGCCCTCGTATCCGACCGGCGCGGAGCCAACGATCGTCCGTCCGGCGGCCGAGAACTCGCGCAGCGACGCGGTGTAGAAAGGATGGATCGCAGCGACCACGGCGCAATCGAGCGCCGCATAAAGTTCGCGCCACTCGCGCGTCGGCACCACCGGTCCCGCCGCGAGTCCCATCGGCTCGAGCATCATGCCGATGCTCATCGGATCGGCCGGAAAAACCTCTCCGACCAGCGTCACGGTGGGCCGGCCGTGGCGGCCGCCGCGCGGCGCCTGGACCGGACCCTGTGCGGCTTCGCTGCGCGCGTACTTGAGCATGGCTCCCGCGAGCACGTCCTTCGCTTCCGCATGCGTCGGCACGCCGAATCCGGGCACGTCGATCCCGATGATCCGGACGCCCTTGATCTCCTTCGGCAGCAGCTGCAGCGGTACCCCGGAGGCGGTCGGCACACACAGGTTGATGATCACCACGGCGTCGTAGAGCGCCGGGTCGGCGAGCTTGTATACCGCCTCGCGAATGTCCTCGAACAGCTTGCCGGTCACCAGCGTTTCGGAATTGAAGGGAACGTATCCCACGGTGCGCCGCGCACCGTAGAAATGCGACGTGAAGGTCAATCCATAGACGCAGCATGCCGATCCCGACAGCACGGTCGCCGTACGGCGCATTCGCAGGCCCACGCGCAGCGAGCCGAATGCCGGACACATGCTCTGCGGTTGATCGTGCGGTCCGGCCGGGTAATCGGCGGCGTATTGTGCGAGCGTTTCGGTCTTGCCGGCCGCCGCGGCCGCGCGGCGCATCTGATCCTTTCCCGCGTGGCAGCCCAATCCATCGGTCAGGGCGGCGTTCTGGTCGATGATGGGTGTCGCACTCATGGGTCAGACGGTGTCGTAGACGATCTCGAGCGTCGCTTTCTCGATCAGCGAAGCGCCGCACATGTCTTCGTGAGACGCGGGTTCGAGCACGACGTTGCGGCCGACCGCCTCGCTCTTGAACAATCCGAGCAGCGCATCCTGGGAGAGCGGTTTGGGCCGAAGCGGCGGGGCATCGGCCACATTGGCCGCGAGCGTCTCGAACAGCGGGCCCCAGGCGCTGCCGGGCCGGCCAACGATGTCGTAATTGGCACTCTTGCGGCGAATATCCTCGTTGGCGGGAATGGCGGCCAGAACGGGAATACCGGCGGCCTCCGCGAAAGCCTGGGCCTCGCCCGTACCGTCGTCCTTGTTGATGACCAATCCCGCGACACCCACGTTGCCGCCGAGTTTCCGAAAGTACTCCACCGCCGAACAGACGTTGTTGGCAACGTAGAGGGACTGGAGGTCGTTCGAGCCCACGACGATCACCTTCTGGCACATGTCGCGCGCGATCGGCAGCCCGAATCCGCCGCAAACCACGTCGCCGAGGAAGTCGAGCAGCACGTAATCGAACCCCCACTCATGGAAGCCGAGTTTTTCCAGCAATTCGAAGCCATGAATGATGCCCCGCCCGCCGCAGCCGCGGCCGACTTCGGGGCCGCCGAGTTCCATGGCGAACACACCATCGCGCTTGAAGCACACGTCGCCGATCTTGACCGGCTCTCCCGCGAGCTTTTTCTTGGCCGAGGTTTCGATGATGGTCGGACAGGCGCGCCCACCGAACAGGAGCGACGTGGTATCGCTCTTCGGATCGCAACCGATCAACAGCACTTTCTTGCCCTGTTGAGCCATCATGTAGGAGAGATTCGCCAGGGCAAAGCTCTTGCCGATGCCGCCTTTTCCGTAAATGGCGATCACCTGTGTCGCCTTGGTCGGCGCGCCGGTCGCTACCGCATCCGGCTCCACGGCGGCCTCATCGCGCAACGAGCGCAGCCTCACTTGTTCGTTGCGCAGGGCCGCTGTGGTAGCTGAGGAGGTGGTCATGAATGCGCTCTCCAATCCAGGATCATTTTCAAGCAGGCAGGGTCGGTGAAGGCGGTGCGGTAGGCTTGCACCGCGTCGGTGGCCTCCTGCCGATGGGTGATGAGGCCGCCCAGATCGAGCCGGCCCGAGTCGATCAGCGCCTTCACGGCGACGATGTCCGCATCGCGCCATTCCGCCGCGATTCGGATGCGTGCTTCGCGAATGAAGGCAGCCGGAAATGCAAAGGTCAGCGGATCACTGTAGAAACCGGCGAGCACGATCTCGCCGCCGGGACCGAGACGTCCGATGAGCGTGTCCAAGATCCGGCTGTCACCGGAGACATCGCAGATCGATCGATAATCTCGCCGGGTATCGGACTCCGGGTTGATGACGCTGTAGCCGGTGGCGCCCGCCACCCGATTGGGATTGTGTTCCCAAACCACCGGTGGGCGCTCCGCGAGCACCGTTACCAGACGGGCAATCAATCGGCCGAGCACGCCGTGGCCGACAATCAGATCCGGATAGACGGAGCCGGGCGCTGCCACCGCATGGTATGCGGTCGCCGCCAACGCCAACAGCACGCCCTCCTCACGCAGATTCTCGCCGATCGTGGTCACCCGCGAGCCGGGCACGACCACCTTGGCCGCCGCGCCGCCAAACAGGCCGCGGATCTCCCCATAACACTTGGCGCCCGGAACGAACACGCGCTCGCCGATTTGACGTCCGCTGCGTGCACCGACCTCAACGATACGGCCGACTGATTCGTAGCCGGGGACCAACGGATAACCCATACCCGGAAAAGGCGGCATGCGGCCGCTCCACAGCAGTCGCTCGGTCCCCGTGCTGATACCGGTCCACTCGATGTCGACCACCACGTCTGCTTCGCCGGCGGCCGACAAATCCAAACGACTCAGCACCAGGTGCTCGGGCTTTTCCAGCACGACGGCCAGCGTGTTGCCGTGAGGGTTCATGTGCCGCGCAGACCGAACGGGTGGCTCATGCTGTGCATACTGTCAGGATACGCTGACTGTTCATGATGTCAATTTAGATTAACACTTTTTGTTGCACCTGCTTTTCGGGCCACGATCAGGCGGCTCTGCAGCGGCTGGCGCGTCCGAATGAGATGCGTCTCGGCGAAACCGACTGCTTGCAGCATCTGCCGCAGGGTTTGCGGGGTGCGCGGGCGTCCGCGCCCCATCGCGAGCAAATAAAACCCAAAATAGGCATCCGCCACGGGTTCCGCACCCGGGGTACCCATCATCGGCTCGGCCAACAGCAACACACCCTTGGCCGGCAGCGCCCGGTAAGTCGCGCGCAACAACGTCATGGCGGCATCGTCGTCATGATCGTGAACCACGCGCACCAGGGAGACCACGTCGGAGCCCTCGGGCAGAGGGTCAGCCAGAAAATCGCCGGCATGAATGCGCGCCCGCGCCTGCAGGCCGAGCGCCGCGAAACGCTGCTCTGCGCGCCGGGCCACCGGCGGCAAATCGAACAAGACCAGCTGCAAATGCGCGCAACGATTGGCCGCTTCGATCAAGAAGCTGCCGTCGCCCCCGCCGACGTCGAGCAAAGATCGGTGCTTGCTGAGCGGATAGGCGTCCAGTATTTCGTGCGACACCAGCGGTTGCGAGCACGACATCAGCGCGGTGTAGTCGGTGAAACGCGGGTCGCGCCGGCTCGCCGTCCTCGCGTCGCCGGCCGAGTAAGTCCAGTATCGCGAAAGCTCCGTCTGTTCACGTTCGCCGCGCAACAAACCGACGGGATCGTTCAGATCCGCATAAAACAGACTATGATGCTCCACCATGGCACCCACCGCCGGATTGCCGACGAGCGCTGCACCCAGGCTTCCCAACCCGAAACGACCCGAAGGCCGCTTCTCCACCAACTGCAGCGAGATGGCGGCCTCGAGCAAGCGCTGCGTGGAATCGAGCGGCACCGCCAGCCGTTCGGCAATCTCGTCTGCCGTGATCGGGCCTTCCGCCAGCAAATCGAACAGCTTCAGCCGCACGCAAGCGAACAGGATCTGCGAGTACACGAAGCCGGCACAGAGATCGAACAGCGCACGCGCGCGCTTGCGGGCCGTCGGCCGGGTCAGCGCAAAAGCGGCCGCCCATCGCTGAAATTTCGGGTTCGACAGCCATCTATCGCGAACGGCGAGATAGCGGTCGGTCCAGGACACGGCGGCGACTTCAGGCCGCGGGTCTGGCCAACTCGCGCGGCAGCAACCGACTGGCCTCACCCAGGATGTGAGCGCGCAAATCCGCAGCTCCCGGGCACCGGGGAATTACTTCGATCGCGCTATGCACCAAATCCTCCAAGCGAGCGACCGCCGATCCGATTCCCAGCCGGTGCACGGCGTTCGGGCGACCCAGGGCCTGATCGCGGCCGACGGGTTTGCCCAGTTCGTCTTCCTTGGAAACCACGTCACGAATGTCATCGGCAATCTGATAGGCCTCGCCGATGCGCTCCCCGAGGGCATGCCACGGCCCCGCCTCGTGTCCGGCGGCACAAGCGCCGGCGGCCGTCGCCGCCGCGAACAGCGAACCGGTCTTGGCGCGCTGATAGTCGGCAAGATCGATCTGTGGTTCGCATTCCCAGGCCTGGCCGGCAATGATGCCGTTGGGCGCGCCAATCGACCGGGCGATGATGCCAACCAACGTCACCAGTCTCGTCGGAGCCTTGCCGGCTGCGTGGGCGAGCGCCTGGAACGACAGCCCGATCAACGCATCCCCGGTGAGCACCGCGATGCGCTCGCCGAAGGCCTTGTGAACCGAGGGCCGGCCACGACGAGTCGCTGCGTCGTCGAAACAGGGCAGATCATCGTGAACCAGCGATGCACAGTGCAGCAGCTCGATCGCTGCCGCGGCGGCGCCGGACAATTCGACACTATCTTCCGCACAGGCCCTGGCGACCGCCAGACACAGACGCGGCCTGATGCGCGCGCCCCCCGGGAACACTGCATAACGCATGGCGGCGAGCAAGGAAGGTGGCGCCTCGGGGCCGCCGGCCAGGCGCAGCGCCGAGGCCAGTGATCGCTCGATCCGGGTCATTGCATCCACGGAGACCCCCGTTTCATGGAGTGTAAGGATCGCTTGTCATCTTGATCTGTAATGTAATATAGACATCCCTCGCAGTGCGGTCAACGGATTTCAGGAGGAATTTTGCCAAGCATGCGCATCGCGGTGATCGGGGCAGGTATCGCTGGCTTGACCGCCGCGGTGGACCTGGCCCGCAACGGTTGCGAGGTGGTCCTTTTCGAGCGGGCAATCGCCCCCGGCGGCAAGCTGCGCGAGTTGCCCATCGGCGACGCCCGTTTGGACGCGGGCCCCACGGTGTTCACGCTGCGCGGCGTGTTCGATCAATTGTTCGACGATGCCGGCGACGATCTCGATCGGCGGCTCGAGCTCGTTCCGGCGAAACTGCTGGCGCGGCATGCCTGGGATGCCGAGGCGCGGCTCGATTTGTTCGCCGACTTGGAACGGACCATCGAGGCCATCGGCAGCTTCGCCGGTCTCCAAGACGCTCGCGCCTTCGTGCGCTTCGCGGCCCACGCGAAACGCGTCTATACAACGCTCGACCGCTCCTTCATGCGAGCTTCGCGCCCCTCGCCGGTCGAGCTGGTGCGGCGGGTCGGCCTTGGCGGCCTGGCGGATCTGTGGAACATCAAGCCATTCGTCACTCTGTGGCAGTCAGTCGGCCAATATTTCACGGATCCCCGGCTTCGCCAGCTATTCGGCCGCTACGCAACCTATTGCGGTTCCTCGCCGTTCAGCGCACCGGCTACATTGATGCTCGTGGCGCATGTCGAACAGGCCGGAGTCTGGTACGTCGAGGGTGGAATGCATCGTCTGGTCGAACAATTGACGGCTCTCGGGCAGCGCGCAGGCGTCACCCTGCGCTGCGCGACGGAGATACGCGAGATCCAGGTGCAACGAGGCCGGGTGAGCGCGGTGCAAACGGCCGCGGGCGAACGGTTCGAGGTCGATGCCGTGGTCTGCAATGCCGACAACAATGCGCTGGCGGCGGGACTGTTCGGACGCGGCGCCGAGCGGGCCGTGCGCGCCACGCCCGCCGCCGCGCGCAGCCTCTCGGCCATGACCTGGAATTTGCTGGCGCGCACCGGTGGCTTCGCGCTCGCGCACCACTCGGTGTTCTTCAGCGCCGATTACCGGGCCGAGTTCGACGCGATTTTCCGCCGCAGCGAGATTCCGTCATCGCCGACCATTTACGTCTGCGCGATGGACCGTCGGGACGATGGCCACACGCTTTCGGGGACACCAGAGCGGCTGTTCTGTTTGATCAATGCGCCTGCGACGGGCGACATCCACGAGTTCGACCAAGCGGAGATCGAGTCATGCGAATGCCGGGTATTTCGATTGCTGAAGGATTTCGGTCTGCACGTGGAGCGGGAGGCAGCCGCCACGAGGTCGACCACCCCGGCGGACTTTCACCGGCTGTTCCCCGCCACGGGGGGAGCCCTGTACGGTCCGGCCTCACACGGCTGGCGAGCGTCATTCACTCGGGCCGGCTCGCGCAGCGCAATTCCGGGCCTCTATCTGGCGGGCGGCAGCACGCACCCGGGCCCCGGGGTGCCGATGGCGGCGACCTCGGGCCGCCTGGCCGCAGCTGCGATCATGACGGACTGCGCTTCGACTGCCCGGTCCCGCACGGTGGCTATGTCTGGTGGTACATCGATGCGCTGAGCGCCGACGGCGTCCACGGCCTGACGTTGATCGCGTTCATCGGCAGCGTCTTCTCCCCCTACTACGCATGGGCCAGGCGCCGCGGCGAATCGAACCCGCAGAACCACTGCGCGCTCAACGTCGCCCTGTATGGCCCGCGCGCTTCGCGCTGGGCGATGACGGAACGCGGTGCCGCGCGCGTCGCGCGCGAGCAGTCGGTGCTCGGGATCGGTCCAAGCGCACTCGAGTGGATCGATGACGGAATGGATATACATATCGACGAAGTCTGCGCGCCGCTCCCCTGGCGAATTCGCGGCAAGATCCGATTGCAGCCGTCGGCGCTCGGGGAGCGAAGCTATCTGATGGATGCGTCGGGGCGGCATCGATGGACGCCGTTCGCGCCATGCGCTCGGATCGAGGTGCGGCTCGAGGAGCCGGCGCTCCGCTGGTCCGGGATTGCCTATTTCGACTCCAACTGCGGCGCTGAACCGCTCGAGAATGCGTTCCGCAGCTGGACGTGGTCGCGCGCGAGCGTGCCCGGCGGAACGGTGGTGCTGTACGACGTGACCGCGCGCCGCGATGCGCAGCCGTCGCACGCGCCGGACTGCGCGTTGGCTCTGCGCTTCGGAGAAGACGCATCGGCGCAGGCCATCGAGCTGCCGCCCGTCGTTCGATTGCCAACGACCGGCTGGCGAGTGGCCCGTCGAACCCGTGCGGACCCGGGTTACGGCGCACGCATCGTGCGCACCCTGGAGGATGCGCCGTTCTACAGCCGTTCGCTTCTCGACACGCATTTGCTGGGCTCGGCTGCGCCCGCCATTCACGAGAGTCTCGACCTCGATCGATTCAGTGCGCGCTGGGTGCAGTGCCTTCTGCCGTTCCGCATGCCTCGCAGCCTCTCTTGAGAGCCTGCAGCCTTTCTTGAGAGTCTACCGAATTACGACAGGTTGACGGCTTGGGTGGCCGCGCGATCACGCCGCTCCAGGCGTTCGAACAGATCGACCAGCCACACCACCCGGTCCTCGATCCGGGGCCAGCGCGCCCGCTCGCGAGCGGTGTCTTCGGGAACCGCCGATGCCGGAGGGTCGGGCACGAACGCATCCAATAGAAACTCGCCCTCGACCAGGTCGGCGATCGGAGCCGCTGCCGACTGCCGCGTCGCGGCGACGCATGCGTCGGCGAGGATTCGCGCCTTGCGGCGCCAGGGAACAACCGCACGCTGACTCACGGAATCGAACCCGCGTCGTGCGACTTCGTGGCCGATCTCCGCGTACAACAGCCGGGCCGCGTGCATGCCCGGCCGGCAGGCGGGCGGCAGCCGCGCCAGGCCCGCGTCGCTGCGCTCGTACAGTGCCCGCGCTTCGGCCAGCACCCGCTCGATCACACGGCCCAACGGGCGGCTGAACACCGGCCGCGCGAGCCACGCATCCGGGTCCAGCCCGGCTTCGCGCATCCAACGGAGCGGCAGATACAATCGGCCGTTGCGCGCATCTTCACCCACGTCACGCGCGATGTTGGTGAGCTGCATGGCAACGCCGAGATCGCAGGCGCGGGCAACCAGCTCGCGCGCGCGGACGTTCATGACCATGGCCATCATGGCGCCCACCGTACCGGCGACCCGCACGCCATAGGACCTCAACGCCGGCAAGTCCTCATAGCGGCGGCCGATCGCGTCCCACGCGAACCCCTCGAGCAACGCCAGCGGATATTGTTTGGGGATGGCGAATTGCCGGGCGCAGTCCGCGAACGCGCGGTCGGACGGGATGTCGCGGGGTGAACCTGAATAGATCAGCTCGAGACGAAGATGCAGCTCGCGCAACGCCGCTTCATGATTCGTCCCGAGATCGATGGCATCGTCGGCCATGCGGCAGAATGCATACAGTGCGGTAGCCGGCTCACGTACGGCGTGGGGCAGCGCCAGCGAGGCGGCGAAAAACGTCCTCGACCCCCCGCGCAAAGACGCGCGGCATGCGGCAACGTCGGCGACCGATGCGTGCGAGCTAACGTTTGAATGATGCGGCATCGGGCACTACTGTATCAAGAACACGCGCGGAAGAAAGCACCCCGGGGATGCCTGCACCCGGATGGGTCCCGGCGCCGACCAGATAAAGTCCCTGAATCTCCTCGCTGCGGTTGTGCGGGCGAAACCACGCGCTTTGCGTCAACTCGGGCGCCAACCCGAAGGCGGCACCGAATGGCGCCGACAGCCGATCGCGGAAATCGAGCGGCGTCATGATCTTGGAGGTGACCACGTGCCGTTCCAGATCCGGCAACACGGTGTCGCTCAGGAACCGGGAAATCGATTGACGATAGGGTTCGGCTGCGCTTTGCCAATCGGTGTTCCCGCCGAGATGAGGAACCGGGGATAAGACATAAAATGCGTCGCATCCCGGCGGGGCCAACTTGGGATCGGTCGCTGTCGGCCGGTGCAGGTACAAACTGAAATCGTCCGCGAGCACTTTGCGATCGAAGATGTCGCGAAGCAGTTCGCGATAGCGTGCGCCAACCAGAATCGTGTGATGCGGAACCTGCGGATAAAGCCGGTTCGTGCCGAAATACCAGACGAAGAGACTCATCGAATAGCTTGCGCGGGCAATCTTACGGTCGGTCCAGCGGTGCCTCAGCGGTGCCGGGATCAAGTCGCCATAAGTGGACAAGGAGTCCGCGTTGGAGACGACGATATCTGCGCCCATCGTCGCACCCGACGCGAGCCGCACGCCGGTCGCCCGGCTCCCCGACACCGAAATCTCGGCGACCTTCGCGCCGTAGCGCACTTCATTGCCCTGTCCGCGAATCAACCCGACCAGACCGTCGACGATCCGCCCCGTCCCGCCGATCGGAAAATGCACTCCCCAGAGCCGTTCGAGAAACGCGATCAGGCCGTACACGGAGGTGGTCGCAAAGGGATTGCCGCCCACGAACAAAGGATGAAAACTCAGGGCAAAGCGCAGCCGGGAATCCTTGACGCAGGATGCCGCCAGACTATGGATGCTCCGATAGCTGCCCAGGCGCACGAGCTCCGGAGCGAGCCGGAGCATGTCTACCCAGGAATCGAATGGCGCGTGCGCCAAACGCTCGAAGGCCACCTTGTAGATGGCCTCGCTCGCAGCGAGGAAGCGGCCGTATCCGGCCAGGTCGCCGGGTGCGAATCGATTGATCTGCGCTGCCATCGACGCATCATCGTTGCTGCAGTCGAGAACGCTGCCATCGAAAAAGCGGATCCGGTAAAACGGCTGCAGCGAACGCAGATCCACGTCGTCCGCGAAGCGCCGGCCGCACATCTGCCAAAGATCCTCGAGCAGGAACGGGGCGGTGATGATGGTGGGGCCTGCATCGAAGGTGAAACCGTCCTGGCGGAAAACATACGCCCGTCCGCCCGGAGCATCGAGTTGTTCCAGCACGGTGACTCTGAAGCCGCGCTTGCCCAGGCGGATGGCGGCCGCCAGACCGCCGAACCCGCTGCCGATGACGACCGCGTGTGGACGAGCCGGATCTGTCGGTGGCTGGTCGTTCATGGCGCGAAAGTCTAGCAGTCCCTCGCGCGGCAGATGGCGGCGATTTCATGCGCCAGCAGCCGCGGGTCTTCCTCGTGCGCCAGATGCCCGAGCCCGGCAAGACTGCGGATCTCGGCAGTGATCACCCGTTGTTTGACCCATTCCGCCTGCCGCGGCGGCACGGCGCGATCGCCCGCGGCGACGATCAATGCCAGCGGCGTCTTGAGATTCGGCAACTCGCGTTCGAAGCTGTACAGGTCCCAATTCGCCATCATGGCAAGTGCGCCCGCGACATGCCGCGGTTCGCGCACCAGCCGCGTGTAGAGCTCGATGCCTTCGGCGTCGAGTTGCGAACCCGTGCCGGCAATCATGCGTGCCACGTTCGCCGGATTGCCGGCGCTCCAGGACAACAGCCGTGGCACGAGCGATGCACTTGCCATGAGCTGTGCGATCGGGGAAAACAGCGCACCCGCCGGGCCCGCCCACGGCATGAATGCACCGTTCTCGCTGATCAGCACCCGCGGGGCGATGAGACCATCCAAGGCCATGCGGCACAGGATCACCGCGCCCGCGGAATGTCCGACGGCATAGCGTACCTCGACACCCGTCTCGCGCAACAGCGCTGCGAGACAGCCGCTGATGCCGGCAATCGACATGCGGGCGTTGGGCACCGAATCGCTGAAGCCGTGCCCCGGCAGATCAACCGCCAACACGGTGTAATGCGGGGCGAGGAGCGGCATGACCTTGCGCCAGGAGTGGGTCGATGAGCCGGTGCCATGGATCAACAGCAGACCCGGGCCGCTGCCGTGTTGCTGCACGTGCCAACGCAGGCCACCGGCTCGTACGAAGCGGCTCCATTCCTGGTTCGGCCAGGTATGCCGCTCTCGATCCCACTCGTCAGGGCCTGCGCACACGGCTCAGCGCCCGGAACGTGCGGTCGCAGCGCTCACGACACCCGAAAGGACTCGCGCGTCGGCGAATGGCAGAGGCAGATAATTGGCACCCATGGCGGCGGCGATATCGGCGGCCGGCGGACTGGGGAGCGGCGATGTATCGATGAACAGAGCTGCCATCCGCAGGCGTTGCAGGCGCCGTGCCGCCAGCAGGGCATCCGCATGCGCGGCTTCTCGGCCGCCCGAGCCGTCGAGCGCGACGTTGGCGCGCCCATCCGTCAACATCACCAGCAGCGGCGTTTCACCCCGCCGCAGGGCCTGGCCGCCGAGCAGTGCCGCGCAGTCGATGGCCGATGCGAGCGGCGTGCCGCCGCCGCCGGGCAAACCCGCAAGATTGCGCTTCGCGCGCACCAGCGAACGGGTCGGCGGCAGCAGCAGGTCCGCACGCCGTCCGCGAAACGTGATCACCGCCACCAAATCGCGGCGCACGTAGCATTCGGCGAGCAGCATCTCCACCGCGCCCTTGGCTTCCGCCAACCGGTGGAGCGCCGACGAGCCCGATGCGTCGACCGCGAAGATGGTGAGGGTCTGGGATCGCTCGAGGTAGCGAGTGACGCGAAAATCGCCGGGCACGACCATCAGTCGGGCGTTCGAGCCGACAGTTCGGCCTCTCAGGCGCTGCCATGGCGCGGCGGCACGCAGGGTCTCCATGACATTGAGACGCACATGGCCCCGGGAGGCTCCGACTTGGGTCCCGGCGGGCCGCCCGCGCTGCCCGCCGGCCCGCAATAGCCCGGCGCGGCCCGGCACGGCCGCCCCGCGCCGCGCCCCGGCCTCGCTGCGCAGCCGCGCCAGCAAGCCGGGCGGAATCGCCGCTTGCGTCGCGGCGAGTATCACATCGTCGGCACCCGGCAACAACTCCCGGTCGGCACCCGGCAACTCCTCGTGGGCTGCATTATCGCCGCGATCCTCCGCGGGGGAGGAAGGCGGCGCCGGTTGATCCTCGCGAGCGGCATCGGGCGATGCCCCGGTCTCACCCGGCTGCGCGTCGTTGCCCTCCTCTTTCGGTGCCGGCTGCGGCATGCGCGTGGCCCGGGGTGCAAAGACCAGCCGCCCCGCCTCCACGGCATCCTCGGTACCGACCCGGCTGCGCCCGTCGAGCGCGGCCATCGCCCGCGCGGCGCGCACTGCCAACAGCGACACGCGCACCGAACCCGCGCCGAGGGCGAGCCCGGTTCCGCAGAGCGCCTCGATCAGCGCATCCCCGATCTGCACCCGCGGCAGCAGCGACCGTGCACTGCGCACCTGCTCGCGATCATGCAGAGGCGGCAAGGGTGTGCGCAAATCGAACCCGTTCAGGTCGACCAAAAACGCCAGCCGGTCGAGCAGCGACGCCGGCACACGCTCCTCATCCATGCTCTCGTCCTGGGCCACCACGCCCAACCGCGCGCGGTCGCAGATCAACACGCCGTCGCGCTGCGTGATCACGGCGCCGCAGTCGAGCACGGCATTCAGACACGCCGCGGTATGCGGCGAGAGTCGCTCCGCCATGCAAAGCATCACCACGCCGCCGTCGGTCGCCGCAAGCGCACCGCGCTCCGCAATCGGTCGATTGGCCGCGAGCGTCGCGGTCAAATCCAGGCCTCCCAACAATCCGCCATCGCCGATATTGAACGGGATACGGCGCACGGGAACATCGCGCGGCAGCAGATCGCGCAGCATCTCGAGCCATTGGGTGCGCGCGGGCTGCACCAGGGAGTGCAGGCACACGCCGCCGAGACCCGCCGGATCGACGGCGAACAGCGCCGCCGCCAGCGCGGCATCTTCCGCCGGGCTCACGCCTCGAGCGCCTCGTGCACGGCGCGATCGATGCGCGCCGACGAGCCCGATTCGTCGAGTGGGTCGCGCCGCAATCGATGCCGCAGCGCCGGGGCCGCGATGCGCCGCAAATGCGCGACCGCGACCGCCTCGGCCTGATCGAAACTCGCCAGTGCGCGCGCCGCACGTATCAGCGTCAGCTCCGCACGCAACCCGTCGGTGCCCAATTGCATGCACAACCGCGCCGCGCTTTCCAGCACGGCGTCGGGCGTCGCCATGCTCCCCACCCGCTTGCGCGCCGCGACGATGCGGCGGCGCAGGGCCGCATCGGGCTTTTTCCATTTCGCGACGAACTCGGCCTTGCCGCGCTCGAACTCGTCGCGCCGTTTGACCACTTCGACCCGCTCGTCGAGTCGATCCGGCGTCTTGATCTCCACGGAGAGGCCGAATCGATCGAGCAGCTGCGGCCGCAGTTCGCCCTCCTCCGGATTGCCGCTGCCGATCAACACGAATCGTGCGGGATGACGCAGGCTCAACCCCTCCCGCTCGACCAGGTTCTCGCCCGAGGCCGCCACGTCGATGAGCAGATCCACCAGATGGTCCTCGAGAAGGTTGACCTCATCGATGTAGAGAAATCCACGATTGGCGCGCGCCAGCAGTCCCGGTTCGAAAGCCTTGACTCCCTGCGACAAGGCACGTTCCAGATCGAGCGCACCGACAACCCGGTCCTCGGTCACACCGAGCGGCATGTCGACCACCGGGACCGGGATGGACCGCTCCTTGAGCGTGCCCAGGGCGGCGCGTTCGCGGCACTCCACGCACCATGCGTCCGGCTCGGCGGGATCACACGCGTAGCTGCAGCCGACGACGGCACGCATGGGCGGCAAAAGGGCGGCCAGCGCCCGAATGGCCGTGGATTTACCTGTGCCCCGGTCTCCGAACACCAGCACGCCGCCGATGCTCGGGTCGACCGCCGCGCAAATCAGCGCAAGCTTCATCTCCTCTTGGCCGACGATGGCCGAAAATGGAAAGACGGTCCTGGTACCTGATTGCATTCTTGGTCTCAGATCGGGGTGGATTCGGTCCGGGTTGCCCAAGCGTCGTAGCGCCGGACGAACTCTTCGGCCATCTCGAAATGCGGCAGCGCTCCCGTCGGCATCACCTCGCACGTCCAGTTGGAGCGCTGCGCAACCTGTCGCAGACCGCGGTAGTCGACGAAATCGCCGCGCACGCCGTGCACGACCCAGATCGGCTGCGTGAGCTCCTGGTACAGCGTGCCGCTGTCGCCGCTGAACAGGAAGCCGCTGAGAAAATGCAGCGGTGCGTGCTCCGCGCCTTCCACGTGCGTGGTCAGGTAATCGTAATCGAGCAGACCTTCGTCGATCCGCTTCGAGCCCCAGGTACGGCGCAAAAAATAGCGAATGACCCCGCGGCGCGTGAGCAGCCGGAACAGCCGGCGACCCACGGCGGGCCGCGTGATTACGGCGAGCATGCGCGGCAGACCCCGGGTGCTGCCCGGCGCCCCCTGGCGCAGCGGCAAGCGGTTGAAACCCGTCGGGCTCACGAAGGCGAGGCTGCGGAAGGCCGCCGGGTCTTCCGCAGCCGCTCGCGCCAGGAACTCGCAGGACAGCGACAGCGCAATCGCGTCCACGGGCAATGCCGCCGGTTGGCGGCGGATGACGGCGAGGAGCGAGTGAATCGCGTCCGTCATCAGCCGCGGTGTGTACATTCGTGCGGAACGATCCGAGAAGCCATAACCCGGAAAATCCAGCGCATAGACCGGACGCTGCTTGCGGTAATGCTCGTATAACGGCTTCATTTCGTAAGCCGAGGCCGCTGCATTGATACTGTGGAGCAGCAGCAACGGCCTTTGCGGGGTGAGCCCATCCGCGGGTCCGTCCTGGTACCAAGACAATCGGCCGACCGAAGGGTCGTTGATCGCCTCAGCGACGCCCGGCAAGGCCGGTGGCGTGACCGATGCAGAGGACGATACGGAAACGTTCACATCGATCATCCTGGCTACGGCCGTCGCGACCGCGACCTCACAGGCGCAATCTAGCAGAATCGGCGGGAGATTACCCTGCGAAGCGGATCGTGCGGCGTGCAAACGGGTCACCCAGTGCGACGGGAGGCGCGCCGCGAGAGGTCCCATATGTGAAAGCCGAGCGCGATCAGCAGCCAGAGGGCGATCGTCCGCCACTGCGAACCGCGCAAGGCGCCGCGCAGTGCCAGCAGCAGCGCCGCTCCGGCACCGCTATTGACCATGACATCGAGGGGGCGAAACAGCGCCGCTCCACGCCTGCGAAGGCGCACCAACACGACCAGCTCGATCAGCATGAAGGCGAGCACGGCGTCCACGATCCGACCGCTCGAAAAAAAACTAGTCAACGATTGACCCTGGAGCTGTCAGCGGCGCTGATGACCTGAGCGCCTCGCGCCTATCATGCGCGGGCGATTCCCAACAAATGGGCGAGATCCTTGGCAAAGATCCGCGCATGGGTGAACGGCTTGGCTCGGACCAGTTTCTTGTGCATATAGGCCTGCCAGGTCAAGCGCTGCACGTCCGGATCGCGGCAGATGTGCACGAAACGCTCGCGACGCTTGTCCGTGGAATACCAGAATCGCTGCATGATACCGAGTACCCAGAACACCATCCCGTGAGCTTTCATGAACCGCCGGCGGGCTGCCCGCAGCGCGCGCACGTCGCCCGTCTCGAGCAATTGAATCACGGCCTCGGCGGCAAAGCGGCCGCCCGCCATGGCGTAATAGATTCCTTCCCCCGAAGCGGGCGCCACCACGCCGGCGGCGTCGCCAGCGAGCACCACGTCGCGGCCATTGTCCCAGCGCCGCAACGGCTTCATGGGAATGGGCGCACCCTCGCGGCGCAGGGTTTCGACGCCGGCGAGATTCGCAAGCGCCCGCAAATCGGTGGTTGCGGCGCGTAGCGAGAAACCCTTGTGGGCGCTGCCCACGCCGACACTGGCAGTTTCCCCGTGAGGAAATATCCACGCATAAAAATCCGGGGACAATCGGCCCTGGTAGAACACGTCGCAGCGGGTACCGACGTATTCATCGCCGGCGGTCTCTGGCACGCGGACGATCTCGTGATAGGCCGCCACGTAGCGGATCCGATCCGCCCCCGGCACGCACTGCCTGGCGACGGCCGAGCGCGCACCGTCGGCGCCGATGACGGCTTTGGCGCGCACCTGATGCACACCCGACTCGCAGCGGTAGTCAACCACGGCCATGCCGTCGGCATCGCGCGTGATCTGCTCGAATGTGCCGCGTCGCAAATCGGCGCCGGCGGATGCTGCCCGCTGGCGCAACCACTCGTCGAACGTCTCGCGGTTCACCATACCGACGAAACCGCCGTCGATGGGCATATCGACCGCCACCTGCTTCGGCGAAATCATGCGCGCGGACTTGATCTTTGCGACCAGCAGCGAATCGGGAATCTCGAACTCTTCGATGAGTTTCGGCGGTATCGCCCCGCCACAGGGTTTGATGCGTCCGGCCCGATCCAACAGGCATACGGTGTTGCCGTGCCGCGCCAAATCCGTCGCTGCGGTGGCGCCCGAGGGACCGCCGCCCACCACGACCACGTCGAATGTCTCAGGGGAGTCTTTCATGCAATCACCGCCGATGAAGTGGGAGACGAGAATCGTCGCACCGAGCGCGCCCTGGCCGCCAAGCCGGCGGCCGCGAGGAACAGCAAGGCCTCGACACAGAACACGATCGCAAACGCAGCCGTCGGCGAGCCGAACAGCCAGCGGAAGGAATCGACGATGGCGGTGCCGAGCACACCGCCGAACGCAAAAGCGATCGCCTGAGCGGCGCCCCACAGGCCCATCCGTACGCCGGCGTTGCCCGATTCTCCGTCGTGCGCGAGTTCCATCATCGACCCGATGGCCGACACGGCGAACACGCCGTTCGATATTCCGAGCGCAAGCACCGACAGACGCAGCGGCCAAGCCGGCCCGACGATACTGGCGAATCCGAGGCTCGCGAGCGCGGCAGCCGACGCGCAGCATCCTCCGACCGTCCATTGACGCAGAGAGCCGAAGCGCCGGCGGCCGCTGCACAATAAACCGACGCCGATCATTCCGATCAGCGCCGCACCATGCCAGGACCCCGAGAGCTTGGTTGACGCTCCCAGGGTGTAGCCGAAGACCAGCCCGCTGAATGGCTCGAGCAGCAGCTCCTGGGCGCTGTAGGCCAGCATCGACACGAACACGAACAAGGTGAAGGCGCGCGTCGGCGGATCGCGCCAGACCCGCTCCAGGGCGGCGGTGAACGAACCGTTGCGCTCCGCGACACGCGGCGCGGCCTCGCGTTGTGCCGCTCCGCGGGCGCGCTCGACATTCCACACCGCTGCGAGCGCAATCAAAAACGCACTGGCCGCCGCGATCGCGGTAACCTGAATCAACCGCTGCGGCGAGAACGGATCCAGAAAGCGGCCCACCACAGTGGAAGTCACGGCAAAGCCGGCAATCATCAAAATCCACATGATGGTGGCGGCTGCGGCGCGACGATGATCGTCGACACGGCTTGCCATCAGCACGAGCAGCGATGTGCCCGCGGCGCCGACGCCGATACCGACCATCGCATAGCCCGCGATCGCAAGCGCCAGCCCGGAGCCTGCGTGGGTATGGAGCAACACCGTCGCGATCGAGCACAGCACGCCGCCGGCCGCAAGCACGGCCATACCCCCGATGATCCAGGGAGTTCGCCGACCGCCGCGATCCGAGCCAAATCCGAAGCGCGGCCTCACCAGCTGGACCGCGTAATGCAGCGAGACCAGCGCCCCCGGCAGCAGCGCCGGCAGCGAGTACTCGACCACCATCACCCGATTCAAGGTGGAGGTCACCAGCACCACCACCGCGCCGAGCGCCGCCTGCACCAGGCCCAGGCGAAAAATCCCGGGCCAGCGCAGCGCAGCCTCGTTGCCGGCGGCGACCTTCATGAAGCGAGTCCTTTCAGTGCAAAGGCAGTGACCAGCATGCCGCTGACATACAGCACGACGCCGGTGCCGTTGTACCAGGGCGCCCGGCCGCGCGGATCGATCAGCAGGCGCCGCATCAACAGCAGTTGTGCGCCCAACAAAGCGCCCACGGCCATGGCCTGATGGGGAGCGCCCCACGCAGTCAGCAGGGCCACCACAACGAACTGCGGCAACGCCATCGCGACGCAGGCCACCTCGCCCGCATGCTCGGCGCCGAGACGCACCGGCAGCGAGCCGACTCCCCAGCGCTTGTCGCCCTCGATCGATTTGAAATCGTTCAGCGTCATGATGCCGTGAGCGCCGAGGCTGTAGAGCGCCGCGATCGCGATGGTTCTCGCCGACGGCGTGGTTCCTCCGGCCATGATCGCGGCGCCGGTGACCCAGGCGAAACCCTCGTAGCACGCTGCGCAAGCCAGGTTTCCCCACCAACCATTCTGCTTGAGCCTGACCGGGGGGGCGCTGTAGGCCCAGGCGAGGAGCAGCCCAAGGGCCGCCGCGCAGAACACCCAAGTACCCAGCGCGGCCGCACAGAGAAGCGCGAGCAGCGTCCACAGGATCGCCACCCCGAGCCCCCAATAGCCCGGCATGCGGCCTGACGGGATCGGACGCCCGGGCTCGTTGACCGCATCGACATGCCGGTCGAACCAGTCATTCACCGCCTGGCTCGCCGCGCACAACAGGGGTCCGCACAGCACCATTCCCATGAGGATGACGGGCCAATGTCCATGCCAGCCAATGCCCGAGGAAACGGCGCCGCAGGCGAACGCCCACATGGGAGGAAACCAGGTGATCGGCTTGAGCAATTCGAGCACGACCGCGGGCGTCGGCAGCTCGGAGCTCAGTACGGATTCAGCCGATCGAGACAAGCAAGCCTCGCTTATTCGGATTGATCGCTTTCGGTCGAGGCGAGTTCGCCGAGACCGTAGCGGCGCAGTTTCGCGTACAAACTCTGGCGGCTCAGACCCAGAATATCGGCGGCCGACGCGCGATTGTCGCCGGTGATCTCCAAGGCCGCTTCGATGCACAGCTTCTCGATCATGTCGGTCGACTCGCGCACCAGATCTTTGAGCGGCACCCTGCCCACCAGCTCGGTCAGCTGCTCCACCGAACGCGGCTTGTCGCGGCTCGCTTGCCGATCGAAGATCACCCGCTGGCCGACATCTCGGATGGTGAACCCGAAGCACGGCTCCTCGCCGTTGACCACCGATACCGCGCAGATCTCCACATCGCTGGTCGAGCCATATTCACCGCGCAATTGGGTGGCAAACAGACGCAATGCGCCGTGCTCGCGCAGCTGTGCCGTCAGCAGGCTGAAATCCACCCCCGGACGGCCCAGCCAGCGCTCCAGCAGTTCATTGCGGGATTGCTCCTCGGTCGCGAGCTGTACGAGATCCAAAAATGCCCGGTTCGCGAATAAAATTCGTCCTTCCAGATTGGTGACGACGAAGCCTTCGGGCGCGCTGGCGACGATTTCCAGCACTTTCGAATCCTGAGTCGGCGTCATCGAGCCGTGTTCGGCCGACAACGGAGTCAATCGAATCAGGAAAAAAGATGACCGGTGCTCGCGGAACAACGAGGCCGAGGCACGAAACTCCCGGGTCCCGTCGGCCGAGTTGACCACGACTTCGTTGGTGCGGCCGGTTGCCTGAACCGCTCCCAACAGACCCTGCACCGCTTGCGTGCTCGCTTCGTCGAAGCCGTCGGGGAACAGATGGCCGACCAATCGGCGGGTGCCCTCACCCAGTAATTTTCCTGCGGCCGGGTTGGCCTCGAGCACCTTGCGGTTGCTCGCGTCCACGATCAACACCGCCTCGGATGCCACGTGGAACAGCAAGCGGTGCCGCGCCTCGGCTTGGCGCAGCTTCAAATACTCGCGCTCCATCGACTGCTGGGTGCTGACCAGCTGTTGCTGCAAATTGGCCATCGACTGCATGCTGCGGCCGATCGCCACCACCCGGCCGTCGCGGTTCATTTCAACCGCGGCGTACATCACCGGCAGGTCCGCCCCTCCCTCCGTCAAATGGTTCAGCATCCGCCAACGCGGCACACCGACCGTGCTTGCGTCGCGCAACAGCGCCTCGACCTTGGGGCGGCTTTCCACCGTCACCGTATCTATCCAGGCCTTGCCCACCCATCGATCGGTCACGCCGCTCGATATGGCATCGCTGCCGAGCGAGACGTCCCGTATCAGACCTTGCTGCGCATCGGAGAGCATCAGGGCGACATCGGATGCCGCCGTGATGAGCCGCCCAACCGTCTCGCTGTCCATATCAGTCAACCATTGCTTCGATGCGCTGAAGTGCTTCAAGTGACATATCCCGCACAAACGTACATGAACAAACGTACATTAAGTACCCTCTAGAAACCCTCACTGTCAAAATCATGGCTGCTCGAGCTCCGCCCTTTGTTGCGTTGACAGTCCAGAATCTGCTCCGCGCGCTGAACGGCCATCAACCCATCGCGGGCAGTGGCGTCCGCACCAACCTCAGCGGCAAGCTCCGGCCTGGCGACCAGCAACGGACCGCCCACCAGGATGCCGACCGAGCGATTATGCGATGCGTGGCGGACGGCCTGGATGACCCGGGGTAACTGGTCGATCCGGGTTTCGCTGCCGACCGAGAAGCCGACCGCCGCAAACCAGTGTGTGCGCACGATTTCCAGGAGTTCCTCGGTGCTGCCCGAAAAATCGCTCATCACCTGCCATCCGGCTTTGCGGAGGAACTGGGCGACGAGTGTAATGCCAAACGTGTGCTGATCTCCAGGTACCGGCGATAACAGAATGTTGCGCTCTGTGGTGGCAGACATGCTCTCGCAGCGAAACTCCGGGCCGAGTTCCCGCAATAATTGGTGCAGGCGGCACAGGCCGACCGTGACCTGCATGAAGTCGCATTCGTCCTCTTCCCACAGCAAGCCGAGCTCGCGCGCCGCAGGCGCCAACAAACCCAGGCACACGGCTTCCAAGGAGGCGCCGCGCAGCCGAATGGTCTCCACATATGCAGAAGCCACGCCGACATCGTGCGCCAACAGCAGGCGCACCAGCTCCGTGACTTCCGCCGCATCGGGCGCCTTGCCGCCCGCCTCGCCGGCCGCGGCGGGTACCGGCACCACCCGTCGCGCCATCACCAGACGCGGAACGATCTCGCCCTCGATGGTGCGCAACAGACGGGAGACCTTGGCTTGCGAATCGCCGGATTTGCCGAGCGAACAGGACGCGATATGGACCGGCTCGGTGGCGCCGTTGTCCACGTTGAGCGCCGCGCGGGACCTATCCAGTTCACTTCCAGCGCATCCGCACGTCCTTCGCTCCGCCGAAAATTCCCCTAAGCGCATTGGTTCCACCTCCAATGAGGGCGCGGCATGTCCGCGCCGGTTGCTTGATGCCCCCTGTTAGCGGGGTCTTCGTCCCTAACCCTTTACCCGGATGGTTGCCCTCGTCGGATCGGCCCAGGGCTGACAGTCTCAACTTCTGATAGTACTGTCAAGTTTTCTTTACGTATGGTTCAATTGACACTGGTGTCTAACCAGATTAGGGTTGTCCCGATGCCGCTATACACCCACGAGGAGCGACTCAGGCGAGATGCCTCCCCTTGGACTTTGGTCCAGGGAGTTCTCGCTCCGGTCCAATTCTTGGTTTTCCTGGTAAGTGCAGCACTGGTCATTCGATTTCTCGTGACCGGCGACGGCTTCGAAGCGGCAACGGTTTCGGTGCTCATCAAGACCCTCGTGCTCTATACGATCATGGTCACCGGCTGCATTTGGGAGCACGACGTCTTCGGCCGGTATCTCTTCGCCCCGGCCTTCTTCTGGGAAGATTTCGTCAGCATGTTCGTGCTCGCCCTGCACACCGCCTACGTGGGCGCGTTGGCGTTCGGCTCGTTGCATGCGCGCTATCAAATGTACGTCGCGCTGCTAGCGTATTGCGCCTATTTGCTGAACGCAACGCAGTTCGTGGTGAAGCTCCGCAGAGCGCGCCTGGACGGGCAGACGGGCGACAAGCCGGACGCCGCGTCCGACGGTGAGGCACTGTTCATATGAGCCAGATTTGCCTGTCCAGCGAGCGCGGTCAACGGGAGGTGTTCTGCGGCCTCACCGGCATCATCTGGCTTCACCGCAAGATCCAAGATGCGTTCTTCCTGGTCGTGGGTTCACGCACCTGCGCGCACCTGATTCAGTCGGCGGCCGGCGTGATGATCTTCGCCGAGCCGCGCTTTGCCACGGCCATCATCGATGAACGCGACCTTGCCGGGCTTGCCGACGCCAACGCGGAACTCGACCGTGTGGTCGGCCAACTGCTCGCGCGGCGTCCGGATATCAAGCTGCTCTTCCTAGTCGGCTCCTGCCCTTCCGAGGTGATCAAGCTCGACTTGTCCCGAGCGGCGCTGCGCCTGTCGGGCCGTTTCTCGCCTCGAGTGCGGGTGCTCAACTACTCGGGCAGCGGCATCGAGACGACTTTTACGCAGGGCGAAGACGCCTGCCTGGCATCGCTCGTGCCGAGTCTGCCGCCGCTGGAGCCTCAGGCGCCGCCGAATCTGCTGATCGTGGGTGCCCTGGCCGATGTCGTCGAGGATCAGGCGCGACAGCTGTTCGCGGACATGGGAATCAATCGGGTCGAATGCTTTCCTCCCCGACGCTCGACCGAGCTGCCCGCCGTGGGCGTCAATACCCGGTTTCTGCTGGCACAGCCGTTTCTGGCCGATACCGCACGGGCGCTCGAGGAGCGGGGCGCGCGCCATATCCCGGCGCCCTTCCCGCTCGGCGCGCAAGGCACGCTCGCCTGGTTGAAATCGGCCGCATCAACCTATCACGTCGAGGAGGCGCGCTTCCGCCGGGCAACCCAGCCGGCCTATGAGCGGGCGCTGCGAAGTCTGGTGCGCTACCGGGACCAGCTGGCGGGCAAGAAGGTGTTCTTCTTTCCCGATTCGCAGTTGGAAATCCCGCTGGCGCGCTTCCTGGCGAACGAAATGTGCATGGAATTGATCGAGGTCGGAACTCCCTTCCTGCACCGGGCGCATCTGGCGGCCGAGATCGAAAGCCTGCCCGCCGGCACTTCCGTGGTGGAAGGTCAACACGTCGAAAATCAGCTGGACCGGTGCCTTGCGGCGAGGCCGGATCTGGTGGTCTGCGGTTTGGGATTGGCCAATCCGCTGGAGGCACGGGGTCTGACGACGAAGTGGTCGATCGAACTGGTGTTCACGCCGATTCAACTCTTCAATCAAGCCGCCGACCTCGCCGAGTTGTTCGCTCGTCCCTTGGTTCGCCGCACACGCCTGGTGGCCTGACGCATGCAGCTCACCGTGTGGACATACGAGGGACCGCCGCATGTCGGCGCCATGCGCATCGCGACCGCCATGAAGGATGTGCACTACGTGCTGCACGCACCGCAGGGGGACACCTACGCGGATCTGTTGTTCACCATGATCGAGCGCCTGCCGCGCCGGCCGCCGGTCACCTACACGACGTTTCAGGCTCGGGATTTGGGCGGCGATACCGCGGAGCTGTTCCAACGGGCGGCTGCAGATGCCTATGAGCGCTTCCAACCGAAGGCGATGCTGGTCGGTGCCTCGTGCACGGCGGAGTTGATTCAGGATGATCCGGGCGGCCTCGCTCGGGCGCTCAAGCTGCCCATCCCGATCGTGCCGCTCGAGCTGCCCGCCTATCAGAAAAAGGAAAACTGGGGTGCGGCCGAAACTTTCTACCGGCTGGTGCGCACCATGGCGTCGCACGATATGCCGCCGCCGGGCTTCAAGCGGCCGCCGCGCCCGGCCGACGTGCGCGCGAGCTGCAACATCCTCGGCCCGAGCGCACTGGGTTTCCGGCATCGAGACGACTTGCGCGCCGTGATTGAAATCATCGGCCAGCTCGGCATCGACATCAACGTGATTGCGCCTCTGGGAGCCGCGCCCGCGGATCTGGCGCGGCTCGGCGAAGCGGATTTCAACGTCGTCATGTATCCGGAGATCGCCGCCCCCGCGGCACAGTGGCTGTCCCGCAGCTTCGATCAGCCGACGATCAAGGCCATCCCAATCGGTCTCGCGGCGACCCGCGAGTTCATCGACGAAGTGGCGCGCGCCGCGGGTGTGGACCCGGCACCGGCTCTCGCCGGCACACCGTCGCATTCGCGCTGGTACGCCCATTCGGTGGATTCCACCTATCTCACGGGCAAGGGGGTCTTCATATTCGGCGATGCGACGCACGCGATCGCGGCGGCGCGGATCGCGGCCGAAGAGATCGGGTTGACGGTGGTGGGCTTGGGCACCTACAGCCGCGAATTCGCCCGCGACGTGCGCGAGGCCGCGGGCAGGTACGGCATCGAGGCGCTGATCACGGACGACTATCTGGAAGTCGAGGCGCGGGTGGCGGAACTGCAGCCGGAACTCGTGCTCGGGACGCAGATGGAGCGCCACATCGCCAAACGGCTCGGCATTCCGTGTGCGGTGATATCCGCGCCGGTGCACGTCCAGGATTTTCCCGCCCGCTACTCGCCCCAGATGGGATTCGAAGGCGCCAACGTGATCTTCGATACGTGGGTGCATCCGCTGATGATGGGGCTCGAGGAGCACCTGCTCACCATGTTTCGCGGCGACTTCGAATTTCATGACGGCGCGCCCGCCTCACACCTCGGATCTACGGCGGCGCAGCCGCAGCCGCAGCCTGCGACCACTGCGGCAGGTCTCGCGCGAGCCGCGTGGGCGCCCGAGGCGGAAAAAGAGCTGGGAAAGATTCCATTCTTCGTCCGCGGCAAGGCGCGGCGGAACACGGAGCGATTCGCTGCAGACCGATCCGTTGAGCTGATTACCGTGGAGACCCTCTATAATGCCAAAGCCCACTACAGCCGCTGACCGCGCCGAGCTGCGCTTCGTCATCGTGACCATGGACAGTCACCTGACAAGCGCCACCGCCCGCGCGGCACTGCGCCTCGCGAGGGATTATCCCGGCCTGTCGCTGAGCATTCATGCGGCCGACGAATGGGGCAGCGATCCCACGTCGCTGCAGCGCTGCTGCGAGGATATCGCCCGGGGCGACATCGTGGTCGCCACCATGCTGTTCATGGAGGACCACTTCCGACCGGTGCTCGAGGCGCTGGCGGAGCGGCGCGAGCACTGCGACGCGATGGTATGCGCCATGTCGGCCGCCGAGATCTTGCGCCTGACCCGTCTCGGACGGTTCACGATGGACGGTTCGCAGAGCGGGCCAATGGCCCTGTTGAAGCGGCTGCGGCCGAAGAAAAAGGAGGGCGTGGAAGCGAACCGCACGGCAGGCGCAGAGCAGATGAAAATGCTGCGGCGAATTCCGCAATTTTTGCGCTTCATTCCCGGCACGGCGCAGGACGTGCGGGCGTACTTCCTGACGCTGCAATACTGGCTGGCGGGATCCGAAGACAACATCGTGAACATGGTGCGCTTTCTGGTGGACCGCTATGCGTCGGGTCCGCGCGCCGGGTTGCGGGCGGCTGCGAAGGCGGCGCCGCCCGCGGCGTATCCGGACGTTGGGGTCTATCACCCGCGCATGAAGGGCCGTTACAGCGAGCGCGCAGAGGATATGCCCTCCTCGCCGGGCACCAACGGCAAGGTCGGCGTGCTCATGCTGCGCTCCTACCTGCTCGCGGGCAACGCCGCCCACTACGACGGCGTGATCGCCGCGCTCGAGGCGCGCGGCCTCTCCGTCATCCCGGCGTTTGCATCCGGCCTCGATTCACGGCCTGCGATCGACAAATTTTTCGTCAGGGACGGCGTGCCGGTGATCGACGCACTGGTCTCGCTGACCGGATTTTCACTGGTCGGCGGCCCCGCATACAACGACTCCAAGGCGGCGCAGGATGTACTGGCGGCCCTCGACGTGCCCTATGTCGCAGCCCATCCGCTCGAATTTCAGACCCTCGACGCCTGGGGCGCATCGGAGCGCGGTCTTCTGCCGATCGAGAGCACCATCATGGTGGCCATCCCGGAACTCGACGGCGCTACCGGTCCGATCACTCTCGGCGGTCGGCCCGGAGGCGCCGGGGTTGTCTGCAAGGGCTGTGATCATGCGTGCACGTTCACGGCATCGAATTCGGCTGCGGACATGTATTCCTGCCCGGAAAGGGCCGGCATGCTCGCCGCCCGGGTGAGCAAGCTGGTCGCATTGCGGCGCGCCGCGCGGTCCGAACGCAAGGTCGGCATCGTTCTATTCAACTTCCCCCCCAACGCGGGCAACACCGGGAGCGCCGCGTATCTGTCGGTGTTCGAGTCGCTATACGGCACGCTTGCCGCCATGCAGGCCGCGGGTTATCGCGTCGAGCTGCCGGCCGACGTCGATGCGTTGCGCGAGTCGATCATCAACGGCAATGCGGGTCAGATCGGCGCGCTTGCCAACGTGCACAAGCGCATTGCGGCGAACGACCATGTGCGCCGCGAGCGCTACCTCAAGGAGATCGAAGCACAGTGGGGCCCCGCGCCCGGCAAGCAGCAAAGCGACGGCTCCTCCATCCACGTGCTCGGCGAGCGTTTCGGCAACATCTTCGTCGGCATCCAGCCCGCGTTCGGCTTCGAAGGCGATCCGATGCGGCTGTTGTTCGAGAAGGGCTTTGCACCCACGCACGCCTTCTCCGCCTTTTACCGGTTCCTGCGCGAGGACTTCGGCGCCCACGCGCTGCTGCATTTCGGCACCCACGGCGCACTGGAATTCATGCCCGGAAAGCAGACCGGCATGTCCGGCGCCTGCTGGCCGGACCGGCTGATCGCCGACACGCCCAATTTATACCTCTACGCCTCCAACAACCCGTCCGAAGGCACGATCGCCAAGCGCCGAGCGGCTGCAACCCTCATCAGCTACCTGACGCCCCCGGTGACCAACGCGGGCCTTTACCGCGGACTGGTGGAGTTGAAGGAATCGCTCGAAAGCTGGCGTGCCAACGCATCCCGTGACCCCGCGTCGCGCCAATCGCTGGTGGATGTCATTCAAGCGCAGGCAGCAGCGCTCGATCTGACCACCGCCGAACCGCGTTGGCTCGTCGGTGATGCCGACGCCGGCATCGCCAAGCTCACGAGCCAAATGCTGGAACTCGAGTACACCTTGATACCCCACGGACTGCACGTCGTGGGGCGCCCGGCTTCGAAGCTCGAGCGCGCCGATTTTTTGGCTGCAATGGCCGATTCCATGCCGGCCGCGGCGGCCGTCGACGGCGGCGCCCTGCGCCTGGCGGTGCAGGCGATTGTCGAGGGCAGGACGCCCGAAGCGGCCTTGGGCGTTGCCGCCCTGCCGCACAGCGATGCGACCCTCGCGCTGCTGCGCGATCTGCACCACAGCAATGGCGAGCTCGCCGACAACGGTGAGCTGCGTGCCATCCTGCACGCTCTCGACGGGGGGTTCTTGCGGCCGGCGCCCGGCGGCGATGTGGTGCGGACGCCCTCGGTTCTACCGACTGGTCGCAATCTGCACGGCTTCGATCCATTCCGCATGCCGAGCGCCTTCGCGGTCCGCGAGGGTGCCCGCCAGGCATTGCAGCTCATCGAGAGGCATTTGGCCGGGGGCAATGAGTACCCCGAGTCGGTCGCTTTGGTGCTTTGGGGAACCGATAACCTGAAAACCGAGGGTGCCGCCATCGCCCAAGCGCTGTCGCTGATGGGTGCTCAACCGCGATTCGATGCGTACGGCCGCATTGCCGGGGCGACGCTGATTCCGCTCGTCGAGCTCGGCCGGCCGCGCGTCGACGTCATGGTCACCTTGTCGGGCATTTTCCGCGACCTTCTGCCTTTGCAGATCAAGCTGCTCGCCGAAGCGGCTTTCCTCGCGGCATCGGCGGACGAGCCGCTCGAGCGCAATTACATCCGCAAGCACGCGCTGCGCTACCAAGTGGAGCATGGCTGCGATCTGGAGACGGCGGCGCTGCGCGTCTACGGCAACGCCGAAAGCACCTACGGATCGAACGTGAATCATTTGATCGAGAACGGCCGGTGGAACGATGAGGACGAGTTGGCCGAAACCTACACGCGACGCAAGAGCTTTGCCTATGGGCGTGCCGGCCGGCCGGTGCCGCATGCGAAGCTGCTCGCGAGCGTCTTGGCGGACGTCCAGCTGACCTACCAGAATTTGGATTCGGTGGAACTCGGCGTAACCACGGTGGACACCTACTTCGACACGCTGGGCGGCATCAACAGTGCCGTGAGGCGCGCCAAAGGGGGCCGCGAGACGCCCGTCTACATTGCCGACGCCACCGTGGGAAGCGGCGTGGTGCGCACCCTGTCGGAGCAGGTGGCGCTCGAGACGCGCACCCGCACCCTGAATCCCAAGTGGTACGAGGGAATGCTGGAACACGGCTACGAAGGGGTGCGGCAGATCGAGGTACATGTGACCAACACCATGGGATGGTCGGCGACCACCGGTGAGGTCCAGCCTTGGGTCTATCAGCAGATCACCCAAACGTTCATCCTGGACCCGGCCATGCGCGCGCGCCTGGCGAAGCTCAATCCGACGGCTTCAGCCAAGGTGGCCAACCGTCTGCTCGAGGCCTCGAAACGCAAGTACTGGCAACCCGACGACAAGATGCTGGCGGCGCTGCGCTCTGCGGCGGAGGAATTGGAAGACCGGCTCGAAGGCATATACGAAGGAGTTGCCGCATGAGCGCCGTGACCGTCCCGTTGTCGACGCTGAAATTTCCCGCCGGCCGCCCGGCCGACGGCGAGGGCAGCGTCCAGGTTCCGCTCGATCCGAATCTCAAGATCGGCAACGCCAAGGTGTTCGCGGTCTACGGCAAGGGCGGCATCGGTAAAAGCACGACCTCCTCGAATCTCTCCGTCGCATTCTCGAAGCTCGGCAAGCGCGTGCTGCAAATCGGCTGCGATCCGAAGCACGATTCCACCTTCACGCTCACCAAGAAACTCATGCCCACCGTCATCGACGTGCTCGAGACGGTGAATTTTCACTCCGAGGAGCTGCGCATCGAGGACTTCGTCTACCAGGGCTACAACGGCGTGATGTGCGTCGAGGCCGGCGGTCCGCCGGCCGGGACCGGTTGCGGCGGCTATGTGGTGGGGCAAACCGTGAAACTCCTCAAGGAGCACCATTTGCTCGAGGACACGGACGTGGTGATCTTCGACGTCTTGGGCGATGTCGTGTGCGGTGGCTTTGCCGCACCGCTGCAGCACGCCGACCGCGCCTTGATCGTGACCGCCAATGATTTCGATTCCATATTCGCCATGAATCGGATCGTCGCGGCGATCCAGGCCAAGTCGAAGAACTATGCCGTCCGCCTCGGCGGCGTCATCGCCAATCGCAGCGCCGGCACCGATCAGATCGACAAGTTCAACGCTCGGGTCGGACTCAAGACCATGGCGCGATTCCCGGATCTGGACGTGATCCGGCGCAGCCGCCTGAAGAAGGCAACGCTGTTCGAGATGGAAAGTTCGCCGGAACTGGATGCGGTTCAGTCGGAATACCTGCGGCTCGCGCAGGCATTGTGGGACGGCACCGATCCCCTGATCGCCGAGTGCATGAAGGACCGGGATATCTTCGATTTGTTGGGATTCGACTGATGGCCACCGTGCACTATCAGGAACGCCGCAGCCAACTGCAGACCTACTTCGATCGGACGGCGGTGGAGGCGTGGACGCGTCTCACGTCGACGGCGCCCGTCAGCAGAATACGCGCCACCGTGCGTGCCGGCCGCAACCGGATGCGCGACACTTTGCTTGGGCTTCTTCCGGCCGATCTCACCGCCGCAAGGCTGCTGGATGCCGGTTGTGGCACCGGCGCACTGAGTGTCGAGGCGGCGGTGCGCGGGGCTCACGTGATCGCCATCGACCTGTCGCCGACGCTGGTGCTGCTCGCGGGTGAGCGGCTGCCCGCCTCGCTGGGAGCGGGACGCATCGACTTTCGCGTCGGCGACATGTTCGACCCGGCCCTGGGGACGTTCGATCATGTGGTTGCGATGGACTCGTTGATTCACTACGCGCTGGAGGACGTGGTCCAGGTACTCGCAAGTTTTGCGGCGCGCACCGACCGGTCGATCGTTTTCTCATTTGCGCCGAAGACCCCGCTCCTCGCAGTCATGTGGTGGGTGGGGCGCTTGTTCCCGCGGCGCGATCGAGCCCCCGCGATCGAGCCCTTGACCGAGCGGGCGCTGCGGCGCCGGCTGGCAGCGGAGCCGGCGCTGGCCGCGTGGCAAGTCGGCCGCACGCGGCGCATCGTCAGCGGCTTCTATACGTCCCAAGCCATGGAGCTCGTCAAGCAATGAACCGCTTCAACAAGACGCTGGTGGGCCGATGGATGCGGATCGGCACGGAATTTCTGCCGTTCGCCGACGCAGCGAGCGCCCAGCTGCCGTTGAGCCGCCTGTTGCGCTTGTCGCTGTTTCAGGTATCGGTGGGCGTCGCCATGGTGCTGCTGATCGGAACGCTGAATCGCGTGCTCATCGTCGAACTGGGCGTGCCTGCGTGGCTCGTGTCCTTGATGGTCGGACTGCCCCTGGTGTTCGCCCCGTTTCGCGCGTTCATCGGGTTTCGCTCCGACAACCATCGTTCCGCGCTGGGCTGGCGGCGCGTTCCATATATCTGGATGGGCACCCTGTTGCAATTCGGCGGTCTGGCCATCATGCCGTTCGCTTTGCTGATCCTGTCAGGTGACACGCACGGTCCGATGTGGATCGGCCAGGTGGCTTCGGCATTCGCCTTCTTGCTGGTCGGCGCGGGACTGCAGACGACGCAGACCGCTGGTCTGGCCCTTGCGACCGATCTGGCCCCGGAGGACGTGAGGCCCCGGGTGATCGCGCTCATGTACGTCATGCTGCTGGTCGGCATGGTCGGCGCCGGACTGACCTTCGGCAGACTTCTGGCGAATTTCAACGAGATCCGCCTGATCCAGGTGATACAGGGGGCAGCCCTCCTGACCATGGCGCTGAATTTGACGGCGCTTTGGAAACAGGAACCCCGTGGCGCGCCGAGGACGGCCGTCGAGCCTTCCACGGCAAAATTCCGCGACTCCTGGCATCAGTTCTCCAAGCATGCCCGCGCGATTCGGTTTTTGGTCACGGTCGGCTTGGGCACCGCCGCGTTCAACATGCAGGACATCGTGTTGGAGCCCTATGGTGGCGAAGTGCTGCATCTGCCGGTGGGCGCCACGACGGCGCTGACCGCCATGCTGGCGGGCGGCATGCTCGCCGCATTTTCAATTGCCGCCCGGTTTCTCGGCCACGGCGCCGATCCTTACCGGATTGCCGCCTACGGGGCGGTCATCGGATTGTTTGCCTTTGCAGGGGTGATCTTGGCGGCACCCCTGGACGCACCGCTCCTGTTTCGCATCGGCGTGCTGATGATCGGATTCGGCGGCGGATTCTTCTCGGTCGGCACGCTGGCGGGGGCCATGGCGCGCGAACGCAACGGAGAAAGCGGACTGGCGCTCGGCGCTTGGGGCGCCGTACAGGCGACCAGCGCCGGACTTGCGATTGCGCTCGGCGGTGCCATACGCGACGGTGTCACGAGCTTGGCCGTTCACGGCTCCTTGGGCCCAACCCTCGCCGGAGCCTCGACGGGCTACAGCGCGGTGTATCAGATCGAGATCCTATTGCTATTCGCAACGCTGGTAGCCATCGGGCCCTTGGTGCGCTCGGGGCGCGATATACACAGCGGCGAACCCGGATACGAGTTTGTCGAGTCTCACAACTGATTCAATATCGAAAGAGGAATCCGTAATGAATACTGGAACTGGCGCAATCACCGGCTATTTCGACGTGGCCCAAATAGCGCTCTACGTATTTTGGATATTCTTTGCCGGTCTGATCTTCTATTTACATCGCGAGGACAAGCGCGAAGGGTACCCGCTCGAGTCGGATCGATCCGGCGGGCGCATCAAGGTGCAGGGATTCCCGGCCATGCCGAAGCCCAAGATCTACCGCGCCCACGACGGTCAAATCACGGTCTCCCCGCGCGATGAGAAGGATCCGCGCACGATCATGGCCAAGCCCTCCGGTCCCTTTCCCGGCGCGCCGCTGATCCCCACCGGCAATCCCATGTTGGATGCAGTGGGGCCGGCATCCTATGCACTGAGGGCGACGCATCCCGATACGATGCTGAGCGGCGAGCCGATGATCGTGCCCCTGCGCATCGAACCGAATTTCTCGATATCGCTCAAGGATTTCGATCCCCGCGGCATGGAAGTCTACGGAGCCGACAAGGTTCTCGGCGGGGTGGTGACGGATGTCTGGGTGGACCGCGCCGAACCGCAGATCCGGTATTTGGAGGTCGAGAACGTGAATGCGCGGCGCGTGCTGCTGCCCATCTATTACACGAGATTCGACAAGGTCCGGCGGCACGTCAAAGTGAAGTCGATTCTTGGATCTCAATTCGCGACGGTTCCCGCGCATGGCAATCCAGAGTTCGTCACACGGCGCGAAGAAGATCAGATCATGGCCTATTTTGCGAGCGGACACATGTACGCCACGGCCGCCCGCGCGGAGCCGCTGATATGAGCCATGATGATTTCGATTTCGAGCCGGTGCGTGGTCTCCCGGCGATGCTGCCGGCAGGAGAAGAGCTTCTCTGGCAGGGATCCCCCGAGTGGAAATCGCTCGCCATTCATGCCTATCACGTGCGCAAGATCGCGATCTATTTTTCGCTGCTCGTGCTGTGGCGCATCGGTGCGGGGATAAGCGCGGGCCATGCGCCGTCGGCGATCGCCACCTCGTGCCTCGTATTGGCGGGCTTGGGAAGCGTTGCGATCGGGGTGCTCGCGTTGCTGGCGTATTTCAATGCCCGATCGACGGTATACAGCATTACCAGCCGGCGCGTGTTGTTTCGCCATGGAATCGCCGTACCTCTGACGATGAACGTGCCGCATACCTTGATCGACAACGCGGCTCTCAGGCATTTCGCGAATGGCACCGGCGACATTGCGCTGAAGTTGTCAGGCCGCGAGCGTGCGGGCTATCTGATCACCTGGCCACACGTGCGCCCCGGGCGGTTCGCGCGTCCGGAGCCGAGCTTTCGCGCCCTGCCCGACCCTGAGGCTGCCGCGCGCATCCTCGGAGCCGCCTTGTCCGCGCAAGCGGGCACCGCGCAAACCGGCACCGCGCCCGCCGCCGTCCCGACCGAGCCGCCGGCGACCGTGCGGCCCGCCGCGCCCCTGTCCATACGACCCGCGGCTGCCTGACGATGATGCCTGCCGCCGAGAATCCCAAGCTTCCGCGCGGTTTCATCATCGCAGCGTGCGGGATGGCGGTCCTGACCCTGGTGATGACGAGCATCGCGCGGCTCACCGGCTACCAACCCGATCGGCCGCCGCCAAGTACCGTCGTGGAAGTCCGCGACCTCAAGTTCGAGGACCGCCCGGACGGCGCCGTGCTGGTCTATGACGCGGCGGACGGGCACCTCGCCTATACCGTGCAGCCCGGAACAGACGGCTTCGTGCGCGGCGTGCTGCGCGGTCTGGTGCGCGACCGCCGGGCCAATCACATCGGCGCGGGACCACCCTTCCGGTTCACCCGGTGGGCCGACGGACGACTGTCGCTCGATGATCCATCAACCGGCCATCACGTGGATCTGGAGGTGTTCGGGCCCACCAATGCCGGCGCGTTCGCGGAAATCTTTTTGGCCGGCGACCGCCGCGAGCCGCGGCAGGGACAGTGACGGCGGTGCCCATTGCTTCGCTCCCTTACAACATTCTGCCGGTTTGACCGGCGCACGGAGATCACATGATCGATGAAGTGATCGGTATCGATTCGACGAGCTCGGCCACGCGCAAGGCCGAGGCCAATACGCTGCTGACTCCGCGGTTCTACAAAACCGATTACGCGGCTCTCGAACGCATCAATGCGGCGCCGGTACGCGCCGAGTGGGACGAGATGATGGCGGCCTTTCGTCGCGACGTGAACAAGGATCACTTCGAGCGCGACGCGCAATTCGACGCCGAAGTGAAGGCGCTTCCCGCGGACCTGCACCAGGAGTTTCTCGACTTCCTGATCAGCTCCGTTACGGCCGAGTTTTCCGGCTGCGTGCTCTACAGCGAGATCAAGCGCAAGGTACGCAATCCCGACGTGCGGGACTTGATGGGCTTCATGGCGCGCGACGAGGCGCGCCATGCGGGATTCATCAACCAGGCGCTCAAGGACTTCGGCGTCGGCGTGGATCTCGGGTTGCTGAGACGCGACAAGAAATATACGTATTTCCGGCCGAAATTCATTTACTACGCCACCTATCTATCCGAAAAAATCGGCTATGCACGCTATATCACCATATACCGGCATCTGGAAAAGCATCCCGAATACCGCTTTCATCCGATCTTCAGGTGGTTCGAGCGCTGGTGCAACGATGAGTTTCGGCACGGCGAAGCGTTCGCCCTGTTGATGCGCGCCCACCCGCATCTGCTGCGGGGCCACAACAAGCTGTGGATCCGCTTTTTCCTTTTGGCGGTGTTTGCGACGATGTACGTTCGCGACCATGCCCGGCCGCTGATGCACGAGGCATTCCATATGGATCCGACGGAATACGATTTTACCGTGTTCCGAATCACCAGCGAAATCTCGAAACAAGTGTTTCCGCTGTCGCTGGATTTGGAGAATCCAAGATTTCGTGCCGGTTTGGAGCGCCTGCGCCGCATCGCCGTGGCCACCGCCTCGGCCAAGGCGCAGGGCGGCATCATCGGCGCGCTGAAGCGGATCGGATTCGCCGCCGCCGCAACGGTCACCTTCGCGCGTCTCTACATCCTGCCGGTACAGCGCCATGCCTTGCCGGATCAGGTGTGCGTGGCACCAGCCTGGTGAGGCATGATGGTTGACTTCGTCATGCCGGCCGCTTATGCCGTCCTGGTTTGGTGGTTTGCCACCGGCATCATTCTGTTTCTCGACGGTCTGCCGCCCCACACCTTTCGCTGGAGCATGATCTGCGCCACCGTGGGGTTGACCATGGTCGCGGTCGAATTGCATGCGAGTGCCACCGATGTGAGCGCATCGGGCGCCTATACGGCGTTCACTTGCGCGATCCTGGTGTGGGGCTGGCTCGAGATGAGCTTTCTGATGGGTTTCATCACCGGGCCGCGAACACATGCCTGCCTGGAGCGCTGCTCCGGCTGGCGCCATTTTCTCCACGCAGTCGAAGCCATCATCTTCAACGAAATGGCCACGCTCGCCGGCGGCCTCACCATTCTCGCCGCGACCCGTCACGCGCCCAATCAGCTGGCTTTCGAGACCTACTTGATTCTTTGGGCCATGCGGCTGAGCGCGAAGCTCAATCTGTTTCTCGGCGTACCAAACCTGGGTGAGAAATTTCTGCCGGCACATCTGCAGTACCTGAAGAGCTTTTTTCGCAAGCGGTCGATGAACGTGCTGTTCCCCGTGTCGGTCAGTCTGTCGACCATCGGCGTCGTCCTGCTGGTGCAGAAATATCTGGCCGTGGCCGACCCGTTCAGAATGACGGCTTACGCTCTGATGGCCAGTCTTCTCGCCCTTGCGGTGCTGGAGCACTGGTTCATGGTCATACCGCTGCCCAGCGAAAAAATGTGGAAGTGGGCCATGCGCCCGGCGGAGCCCCGCATCACGGCCAAAGTGCCCTAACCCCGTGCTCGCCGCTCCATCGAGCGGCATCGGCGGCCGGTACGTACAAGTACGTATTTGAGTCACACGCCGGAGAGGTAGGGTGGGCTAGCCGAAAGAAAAAAAGGGGAATGCTCATGCGCGTGCTGATGATCCAGCCGAATTACCACGCGGGCGGCGCCGAAATCGCGGGCAACTGGCCACCGGGCTGGGTCGCTTACATCGGCGGCGCGCTCAAGGCCGCGGGCATCACGAACCTGCGTTTCGTCGATGCGATGACGAATCACATCGACGATGAGCGCCTCGAGGAGATCATCCGCACGAACGCGCCCGACGTCGTGCTGGCGACCGCCATCACACCGATGATCTACCAGGCGCAGAAGACCATGGAGATTGCCAAGCGTGCCGCTCCGAACTGCACCACGGTGCTCGGCGGCATTCATCCGACGTTCATGTATTCGCAAGTCTTCAGCGAGGCTCCCTGGATAGACTACGTCGTGCGCGGCGAGGGCGAGGAAATCGTGGTCGAGCTGCTGCGTGCGCTCGACAACGGAACGCTGCACGCCGAACGGCGCGAAATCCGCGGAATCGCCTATCTGGACGACGGCAAGGTGGTTGCGACGCCGGCGCATCCGGTCATCGAGAATCTCGACGGACTGACGCCCGACTGGTCGCTGCTCGAATGGGACAAATACATCTACGTGCCGCTGAACACCCGCGTGGCCGTGCCGAACTTCGCGCGCGGCTGCCCGTTCACATGCCGTTTCTGCTCGCAGTGGAAGTTCTGGCGCAAGTACCGCGTCCGCGATCCGAAGAAATTCGCCGACGAGATCGAAACCCTGGTCAACGACTTCAAGGTGGGATTCTTCATTCTCGCCGACGAGGAGCCGACGATACATCGGAAGAAGTTCGTGGCGTTTTGCGAGGAGCTGATTGCCCGCAAGGTCAAGGTTCATTGGGGGATCAACACCCGCGTCACCGACATCCTGCGCGACCGGGAATTGCTGCCGCTGTTCCGCCGGGCGGGTCTCGTGCACGTCTCGCTCGGCACGGAGGCGGCGGCACAGCTCAAGCTCGATCGATTCCGCAAGGAGACGACGATCGAGCAGAACAAACTCGCGATCCGGCTGCTCAAGGAGGCCGGCATGGTTGCAGAAGCGCAGTTCATCATGGGTCTCGAGAACGAGACCAAGCAGACCATCGAGGAGACGTACAAGCTGGCGCAGGATTGGAAGCCGGACATGGCGAACTGGAACATGTACACGCCATGGCCGTTCGCCGAACTGTTCGAGGAGCTCGGGGACCGCGTCGAAGTGCGCGATTATTCGAAATACAATTTCGTGACACCGATCATCCAACCCGACGGGATGACCCGCGAGCAGGTGCTGAAGGGCGTCCTCAAGAACTACGCGCGCTTCTACATGCGCAAGGCGTTTTTCGAATACCCATTCATCCGCGACAAGTTCAAGCGCAAGTACATGATGGGTTGCCTGAAGGCCTTTGCGAAAACAACGGCGACGAAAAAGTTTTACGACCTCGAACGCCTCAAGATGAACGGCTTGAGCGCGCAGGTCGATCTCGGTTTCGACGAGACCAAGGTGCTGAGCCGGGATCAAATTGCCGCGCTGCGCAGCGATCGACCGGAATTGGAAGCGGATGTGAATTTCCTCGGCACGCCGCTCAGGAGGCCGCTCAAGGTCATGGCTTGCGGGGGTGTTGAGCGGCACGGTCCGGAAGCCGTAGAGCCCGTGGAGGCCGCCCGCGACGCGCCATGAGGACAGGCGCGGGCGTCGCACGCATCGGCCCGAACGCAATCACCCAGGTCGCCGCCGCGCTCGAGCAGCGCCTTGGCAGCGGCGCTTCGCGTGAATTTCTCTGCTCGGCCGGACTCGGCGCCTATGTCACTGAGCCGCCTTGGCAGATGGTCGAAGAACGCGAGGTCATCGCCCTGCATTCGGCAGTGCGGGCGCGCCTGACTCCCCAGGCGGCGCGCGGCATCGCGCATGCCGCAGGGCTCGCCACCGGCGACTACCTGCTCGCGCATCGGATCCCGCGCACCGCTCAATTCGTGCTGCGCGCATTGCCGGCCCCGCTGGCGAGTCGGCTGCTGCTCGCCGCCATCACGCGTCACGCCTGGACGTTTGCCGGCAGCGCCCGATTCTCGGCTCGCGGTGGACGCCGGACCCTGATCAGGCTGGAGAACTGCCCGATCTGCCGGGGCGCGCAGTCCCCCGCACCGCTCTGCGAGTACTACGCGGCGACTTTCACCCGGCTGTTTTCACGCCTGGTGCATCCCCGAGCCAGGGCAACGGAGACTGCCTGCATCGCGGCCGGCGCCCCCGCCTGCCTATTCGAAGTCGATTGGCGCAATTAGCCTGCCCACCCCCCTGCAATATGGGCGCCGACGGACTTTTTTAATCGGTATTGCGTCGATACAGGTTTATAGGTACTGTGCGCTACAGATAATAAGCCACTTCCGATCGGCGGTCCGCTCCCAAGGAACCGCAGGTAGGCGAGACAGGCCGTCCAAAGGGGATCAGCAGCGGTATCAATCCTGCGAGGCAGCGATGCAAACAGATAACTCCGCTCATGAGAATCGCGCAGGCCATGGCACCGATCAGTTTGCGACTGAAGGCACGACCGATCAATCGCGGCCGCGAACCAGCCAATCCCGCCAGGCCGCACTGATCAGCACCATCGAGGGAGAAATGGTGCCCCGCCTGCTCATGCTGTGCAGAACCGCAGAGGTCGAGCACGAGCGCGCCAGTTCACCTGGTCGGACAACCGACGATTGGGACGTGGAGGAATTGGCCCGTCTGCTGGTGGCACATGGTCCCGACGTCGCCTGGGCATTCGTCGAGTCGGTGCGCCAACGCGGCGTCCCGTACGAGCGCATTTGCGTGCTGCTGCTCGCGCCGGCGGCACGCCGGCTCGCCGAACAATGGGAACATCAAGATTTCGGCAAGTCGGAACTGGCGCTGGGACTTGACGGGCTGCGCACGGTTCTCCATGAGATTGGCAACGCTGCAAAGAATGACCGCCAGGTCCCCCGCACCAGATAATCCAACTTCCGCGCACTGACTTCCCGTCGAGCTGACGCGGACCGAGGGTGCCCGCCATCGGCACCAACCGTCATGGTTGTGGCTCCGTCTCCCGCTGCTATACTTGCGCCGTTGATTGGTATGACAGTCCACACCAGTGGTAGCGAGCATGTCTGGATCCCACTTGGAAAAAGCCGCTGCTAGCGCCATGTCGCCTATCGGCTGAGCGTACGTACTGGAACGGCGCAATACGCGGCGGGCGGAGCGCATGACCGAGCCGGCGGTCAAGTTCGGCGAAGCGGACCTGACGACCTGCGACCGGGAACCGATTCATATCCCGGGTTCCATTCAGCCGCACGGCGTGCTGCTGGTAATGGACCGACAAACCCTGCGCATCGAGCAGGTCGCGGGCGACTTGGGCGGCATGCTCGCCATGGAGGACGACCGGGTCACCGGATTGCCCCTGTCGGCCGTTCTGGACCCCGACGCTGAAAATTTCGTCGCCAAGCAGCTTGCCGCTGCCACGGAGAACGTCGCACCGGTGATGTGCCTGAACGCAAGGTCACGAACTGCAACGAAACTACTGGACCTCACGGTGCATGCCGTGGGACGAACCGCCATCGTCGAACTCGAGACGGTCCGATCGGAATCCGTCGGAGACTTCAGGTCGATCACGGATCCTATTGCAAGACTGAAGCACTTCCTGTCTGCGGTCCAGATGACCGCCAGTGTGGAGGAATGCTGCACCGCCGCCGCTATTTCCTTGCGCAAGGCGACCGGATTCGACCGCGCAATGGTCTATCGATTCCTGCCCGATGACAGCGGCGAAGTGGTTGCCGAAGACGCGCGCGAAGGCCTGGAATCCTTTCTCGGGCTGCACTACCCGGCCTCCGACATCCCGCAGCAGGCGCGTGAACTCTACCGGCGCAACTGGATACGGACGATTCCGGACATCAATTATGTGGCAGCGCCGCTCGTGCCGCCGATGAACCCGCGTACCGGCATGACGGTCGACATGAGTCATTGCGCACTCAGGAGCGTCTCGCCGATTCATGTTGAATACCTGAGAAATATGGGTGTGTGCGCATCGATGTCCGCCTCCATCGTATGCCGGGAAAAACTCTGGGGCATGCTCGTCCTTCATCACTACTCGCCGCATTATGTTGCCGCCGACCTGCGGGTCGCCTGTGAAACGTTTGCGCAGATCTTTTCCCTGCATGTCGACGGGAAGGCGCAGGCGGAAACCTCCGTGGACCGGCTCAATGCGCAGCGAAGCCGCGAAACGCTCATTGCCACGCTGGCGGGTGCGAAAGACATCGGAAAAGTGATCTCTGCCTGGGATCTGATGCCTTACGTGGGTGCCACTGGCGCCGTCGTACATCTGGATGGGAAGACACGTGCGGTTGGCCTCACGCCACCGCCGGCTGAAGTCGGCGCGCTGATTGTCTGGCTCAACGGCATGAACCAGCCGCTGTATGCGACCGACCATCTTTCCGACGTCTACCCCAGGGCCTCGGCATTTTCCGCCATTGCAAGCGGCCTTCTCGCGGTGGGCCTCTCGCGCGAACCACGCGATTACGTGCTTTGGTTCCGGCCCGAAATCGGCCGCACCGTGCGCTGGGCAGGCAACCCCGCCACCCATGTCAAGGTCGCCGGCCACGGCGTGCGCCTGACGCCACGCGGATCGTTTGCCGAATGGTTGGAAGTGACGCGCTTTCATTCCGCCTCATGGTCGACTGTTGATTTGGAGGCTGCGGAGGCGCTGCGGGTCGTGCTGCTGGAGAATGTGCTCAAAATCATCGACATGACTCGGCGGGAAAACGAACTCGAGGCCACACGCGCCATGGCGGAGGAACTCGAGCGCCGGGTCACGCACCGCACCGAACAACTCCATGCGCTCGCCTCCGAGCTCGAAGCGGTGGAGGATCGCGAACGCAGGCAGATTGCCCGCGATCTGCACGATGACCTCGGGCAGACCCTGGCGGCCGCGCGCATCCGCCTGGCGACGCTTTGCGACGATCGGCGCGTCGACGTGCAATCCAAGGCGCGCGAGATCGGCGCGTTGATGGACGTCGCCAGCAGCTCCATCCGCTCGTTGGCCGCCCAGCTCGCGCCGGCTGTTCTCAACGAGCTGGGCATATCGGCGGCGCTCGACTGGCTGGGCGAGGAAGTGGAAAGAACCTTTTCCCTGCGCGTCGCCGTCGTCGACGACGGCAAGCCAAAGCCGCTGAACCAGGGTGCCAGATCGATCGTCTACCGCGCAATTCGCGAGCTGTTGATCAACGTTGCGAAGCATGCGGGGACGGACTCGGCGGCAGTCGAGTCCGAGCGCCGCGGCGCCGACTTGCTCATTCGCGTGACCGACCATGGCAAAGGCTATGACCCGGGCATCGTCGATAAACGCCCTCAAAGGGGCCTCGGGCTGATCAGCATCCGGGAACGCCTGTCGTTGATCGGGGGTACTGTCGAGGTCCAGACGACGTTGGGAGTCGGCACCCGGAGCGTGGTGACAGTGCCGTTGGCCCATGACATTTCCGAACTAACGCCCGAAGCCAAACCATGAAAATTCGCGTACTTTTGGTGGAAGATCATCGCATGGTGCGCGAGGCGCTTTGCGAGGTCCTTAAAAAGGTGACCGACATCGAGATAGTCGGCGAAGCGGGTGATGCGCGGGAAGGGCTCGAACTCGCCAGCTCGCTGTCCCCCGATGTGATCGTTCTGGACATCCGCCTGCCGGACCTCAACGGCATCGAGGTCGCTTCGCGCCTTCGCGATGCCGGCAATACCGCAAAGATCGTTGCGCTTTCGGCTTTTTCCGACAAGCGGTTCGTGCACGAAATTCTGCGCTGCGGCGCTTCAGGCTACGTGACGAAATCCGCCGCCGGCACGGAACTGGTTCGTGCGATCCGCGCGGTGGCGAGCGGACATGGCTATTTCTCTCCGGAAATTGCAGGCACCCTGGTCGCCGACGTTCAAGAGCGCGCGAACGCTTCGGCCACCCGGCCGCTCGCCCGCCGGGAGCGTGAAGTCGTCCGCCTGATCGCAGAGGGTGCGCGGTCGGCCGCCATCGCGGCTCAACTGAATATCAAGGCCGCGACCGTCGAGGTGCACCGGCGCAATATCATGCGGAAGTTGGGGCTGCGCACCGTGGCCGAACTCACGAAATACGCCATACGCGAGGGAATCGTTTCTCTCTAGAACGGCCCTGGTGTCGTAGACGGGATCCAAGTGGTGGATAGCCGCGGTCCGCGAACGAAGAGTCGTGGGGAAACGGGGGGGTTAACCAGCTCGCCTCGTTCGCCAGACCGCAGTATCCGTTCGATAGAATACCGGCTGACGCGAAAAACACTAACACCGCTTTGTTCTAACGATATATCCAATCCGCGGCCGGGGAAATTGCATCTGGCATCAGATTCCCGTCGAAAAAAGTCACGCGTTCAAGCCGCGTCGGCCAACCGGACATTCTGCGGCAGCATCACCGAATCGATGAGGTGGATGACCCCATTGGTGGCGACGATCTCCGGGTGCCTGAGACGCGCTCCGTTGACCTGCACCTTCGATCCGGAAACCTTGACGTATGCCGTCCCTCCTTGCATGGTCTTGACCTCACCCGATCGGAATTCGTTGATCAGCCAATGGCCGCTGATCACGTGGTACGTCAACACGGACTTCAATGTCACCTGCGCCTTGAGCAGCGCCTCGAGCTGTGCCGGGGGAAGCTTTTCAAAGGCACTGTCCGACGGGGCAAACACCGTAAAGGGGCCCTTGCCTGCCAGAATTTGCATCAATCCCGCAGTATTGAGACCGGCAGCCAGCGTGCTGCAGCATCCAGCCTCGCTGATCATCTCAACGATGTTCCTGGTGGGGCGCGTATCGACGTTCTTGGCTTGACTCATAAGGAAACCTCTGTGTGGCGCCCACGAGCCACGCATGAGATCGTTCAGCCTGGAAGGAGCGGAAGGCGCGAGTCTGCGCCGTTTTGGGCCGCCGTGCCGGCACGAGCAAAAAGAAATAAAAACTCGATGAACCGGGCGGGCGTAAGCCGCTAGCTCTGTTCGGCGTAAACCTTGATCAGGCGGTACAGAAACTCTCGGCCTTCGAGCAAGGAGGTTACGCCGACGTACTCATTCAACCCGTGGATATGCCCTACGTCCGGCCCCAGGAATACCGGTTCCACTCCATAAGTTGGTATGCCGACCGCGTTCGTGAACTCCCCGTCGGTGGCACCGGCCTGCAGAATCGGCAGAACCGGCACGCCCGGCCAGAACTCGGCGGTCAATTTCTCGATAGGCCGCAACACCGCGGCGGTCAGCGGCGGCGCCGCTGAACTCGGGCCGCGCGTCTCGAGCGTCGTCACCTTGACCTCCGGGTCCGCGACCAGCTCCTCGAGCTTCTCGCGCACGGTTTCCGCGGATACGCCCGGAAATATACGGCAGTTGATGTTTGCCCGTGCACGCTGCGGAAGGGCGTTCGTGGCGTGACCGGCATCGAGCATCGTCGCAACGCACGTGGTGCGCAGTGTCGCATTCCAGCCAGGGTCTTTGTTTGCGACGGCGGCAATCGATCGCGCATCCCCGGGATCGCGCAAGAATGAATTCATGGCGGCGGCCACTGCGGTCTCGCCCTTGGCGGCCTGTATTTTCGCCATGCCGGCAAAATAGGCGCGATTCGCATCGTTCAACTGCACTGGAAAATCGTAGGCACTGATGCGGGTGAGCGCCGACGCGAGATGATAGATTGCGTTGTCCTTCACCGGCCGGGAACTGTGCCCTCCCGCATTGGTCACTTCGAGCCGGTAGTTCTGCGGAAACTTTTCACCCGCTTCCACGTCGAGCGCAACCCGGTGCCCACTCGCATCGAGCTCTCCCCACCCGCCCTCGTTGAGCGCAAACTGCGCGTCGATCAGTTCCCGCTCGTGCTGCGCAAGCCATTGTGCGCCGTTGAACGCGCCCGCCGTTTCCTCGCCGCAGGTCAATGCCACCTTGAGACCTCGTCTCGGGCGGTAGTTCTCGGTCTTGTAGCGGATCAACAGATCGACCCAAATCGATGCCTCGGCCTTGTCGTCCATCGCGCCACGCGCGTAAAACGAGCCGTTGTCTTCGACCAGAGTGAACGGATCCCGCGTCCAATCCTCGCGTTTGGCCTCCACGACGTCGAGGTGCGCGAGCAGAAGGATCGCTTTGAGCCTTGGATCCCTTCCCGGATATACCGCCACGAGACCGCCTTCCTTGGGGTGATCAGGCGCGGCGAATGCATGCAGGTCGCTGTCCGGGAAGCCCGCCGCCCTGAGCCGCGCAGCCATGCGCTCGGCGGCCAGAGTACAGCTGCCGGCCGACAGACTGGTATTGGTCTCGACCAGCTCCTTATACAGATCGCGGAACCTTTGCTCGCCGGCCGGCGTGTCTTTTGCAGGGGCGGCCGCAGCGCAGACGCAGAGCAGGGTGGCCGCGACCGTGACGCAGTGATTCATGCGACAGCCTATTTCTTGACGGTATCGTCGATGCTATCGACGGCTTCCGGCATCGCCTCGAGCCTTTCCTTCGCAATGGACCGTCCGCTCACGTCGGACACACCGTACGATCCGTCGTCTATTTTCGCGAGCGCCCGTTCCACCAGCGCCAGGCGGCGCAGATCGTGAGCCACCAGCGTTCCCTCGACCTCCAGCATCGCGAGCTTTTGAGCGTCCTCTTCCAGCTCGTGCGCCTCACCCCGAGACTGGGCATTGATCCCTCCCTCCTCGGCCTCGCCCACCCGCGTCGCGCGCTGCAGTTGAGCGCGAAGTTCGACCAACCGCTGACGCTGTTGCCGTATGAAGGCCGGATCGAATCGGGACGTACTTGCATTCATGAGTCGCTCCTGACGTGGATCACCTCAGTATATTCGAATGACGCATGCGCCGTGGGTGATGTCGAACCCCCCACCACGATGCTGCCGTTGATCGCCGAGACGCGCTAAAATCAGCCAATGTCATGACGCAGCCGATCCCCACCCTGCTGATCCCGGGCCTGCTTGGCTCGCCGCGCCTGTACGCACACCAGATTCCGCCGCTTTGGCGCCTGGGGCCGGTGACGATTGCGGATCACACCAGGGACGACAGCGTGAGCGCCATGGCGCGGCGGATTCTTGCCTCGGCACCGCCTCGATTCGCGCTCATCGGTCTGTCGATGGGTGGGTATATTTCATTCGAGATCCTGCGTCAGTCGCCCGAGCGGGTCGCGAAACTTGCGCTACTCGATACGAGCTGCCTGCCGGATTCTGCGGAGCAGAGCGAGGCCCGGCGCGCCCAGATCGCGCTCGCCCGGAGCGGGCGGCTGCGTGAATTGTGCGACGCCGCGTTTCCACGCTGGGTGCACGCCAAACACTGGTCCGACCCGCGGATGCGGCAAGTGCTCTACGACATGGCGGACGAGGTGGGCGTTGACGGCTTCGTCCTACAACAGCAGGCGAACATTGCGCGGCCCGACTCGCGCGCGGGCCTTGGCGCGATACGTTGTCCCACACTCGTCCTCGTCGGGGATTGCGACTTACTCACGCCCCGCGAGCGGGCTGCGGAGATCGCCAACGGCATCGAAGGCGCACAGCTCGTCGTAGTGCCCGAGTGCGGTCATTGCTCCCCGATTGAACAGCCCGTGTTCGTAACTCGGGAGCTGCTCGTGTTCCTCCAAACTTGAGGAAGTGCAAGCCAAAACTCTCGAAAGAATTTGAAAATGAAAGAATTACACGGCGCGCATCCAACGATGCCTGCATCCGCGGTTTCACTCTGTGCCTCAGAATGTTAAGGTAGCACGGCATGCCCACACCGCGCGTCTCCAACGGGTCCATCTCGAGTGCTGAAACCTATGATGCGACCGCCGTCGCTGCGCTGTCGGAGAAACTCCATGTCCCGGCGACCGACGTAGTCGAGGTTTATAGGCATGAATTTACCCGCCTGCACGCCCAGGCGCGCGTCAAAGCCTACGTTGGTGTATTGGCGATGAGCAACACCAAAAACATATTGTACAAAACCACGTCGCGTCGCTGCTGACGGCCAGGCCTCGCGCAGTCACGCCCCCGCCCGATTGCACCCTTTGGGTTCCATATAACCAACGGACCCATGCTCATGCCGATTTGCTAGTCGACCTGTCCTCGCGCGCTGGGATAATTTGCGGAAACCGCATTGGAGCGCCCCCATCGTGCAAATCGTCGAGCCATCGAGACCCCCCGCGGCGCAGCGCGTGCGCCCTCCCCTCGCCGGCCATCAGCAGGATGCCATTCTGCGCAACGAAGACTGGATCAGCAGCTTACTGGGTCTGGGATTGATCCTGATCGCTGCCCTGCTATTTGCCGCGGGCGGCAGCATCAAGTGGCTGGCAGTCGCTCCGCAAAAATGGAGCCACGCCTCGGAGATCCTGCAGCAACTGGGTCTGAACGGTGTGAGGTATGCGGCACTGTTCGCGGTCTGGGCGCTGTTGCTCGGCGCAGCGGCCGAGGCGCTCGGCCTCGGCGCAGTGAGATTCTGGCGGGCGTTCGTGCCGGTCTTTCTGGTGACCGCCGTGGTGTACTTCCTGGGGCTGTGGGAACAGGCAGCCCACTACAACTTGGAGCCGCCGCTGGTAGCGCTCGCCATCGGGCTTTTGTTCTCCAATTCATTCGGCGTTCCGCGCTGGCTGGATCCCGCGCTTCGAGTTGAGCTGTACATCAAGGTGGGCATCGTGCTGTTGGGAGCGAGCCTGCCGCTCACGTTGCTCGCGTGGGCGGGGCCGGTGGCCATCCTGCAGGCGGCGATCGTCTCGCTGGTCACGTTCGGTGTGATCTTCGCGGCGGCGACCCGTCTCGGTCTCGATCGGCGGCTGGCCGCCACATTGGGAACCGGCGGTGCAGTCTGCGGCGTCTCGGGTGCCATTGCGATCGGAGGCGCCGTGGGCGCCAAGAAGCAGGATATCTCGGTGGCGATTTCGCTCGTCGTCGTGTGGGCAATCGTCATGATCTTCGTGCTTCCGCTCGCAGCGCGCGCGCTCGGCCTATCCACCGGCGTGGCCGGCGCCTGGATCGGCACATCGGAGTTCGCGGATGCCGCCGGTCTCGCCGCTGCGCAAACCTACGGTGGTTACGCCGGCAACGTCGCGGGAATATCGGGTCATCCGGAGGCCGCAATCACGGCATTCACGCTGATGAAAGTGATCGGCCGGGACATGTGGATCGGCGTCTGGGCCTTCGTGCTGTCTTTCGTGGCGACCACGCGCTGGGAGCGTACAGGCATCGAGAGCCGGGGCGGCGCGGGCGAGATCTGGCGGCGATTTCCGAAGTTCGTGGTCGGATTTTTGCTCGCGTCCCTGCTCGTGACCTGGTTTGCGAGTGGTTACGGCTATGGACAGTACAAGGCAAGCGTGGCGCCCGGATTGGTTGCGCCGCTCCAGGCGCTTCGGACCTGGGTTTTCACCTTTGCCTTTCTGAGCATCGGCTTGACCACCCGCGTGCGCGAATTCGTGGCTGTCGGGGTGCGGCCATTCGTCGCATTCACGCTGGGCGCGGCGATCAACGTGCTGCTCGGCTTGTTTCTGTCGACGCGCGTGTTCGGCGCTTTCTGGAGCGGGCTAGGCCAGTGAACTGCTCCACCTGCGCACGCTTCGACTCCCGCCCCGCAGCCATCGAGACGGCATTCCCGGGGCTGTCGAGCCTGAGCTCGGCCTACTCCGCGGTGAAGGCCGCGGACGGCCTCTGCGCGCGACACGAGCGCTACGTCGCGGCGTGGAGCGTCTGCGCAGACTACGCTGCCTCGACCTGTACGAGACAGTCGTAGAACAGGGGCGCCCTGCCCATGTCCGTGAGCTCATCGCTGCGCGTGAGCTCGTTGGCATTCTTATGGTCGAGCGCCAGCTTCTTCCACCAAACCGACAGCGCCACCACCACCCCGCGCCTCGCGCGGTCGCTCACTCTCGCACGCAGCGTCAAACTGCCGCGATCGTTGAACACCCGCACATAGCTCGCATCCGCCACCCCACGGGCCTGCGCGTCGTCGGGATGAATGTCCAGCCAGGGCTCCCCCTCGTATGCGCGCAGGCTCGTGACATTGACGAAGCTCGAGTTGAGGAAGTGGCGCGCCGGCGGGGAGATCATCGCCAACGGATAGCGTTCGGCCAGCTCGCTCCGGGTGTCCTCCAACGGCGGGATATAGTCCGGGAGCGGGTCGAAACCGGCGGCGGCGGCGGCTGACGAGCGAAACTCGACCTTTCCCGACGGCGTGCCGAAGCCGCCTTCGGCAAAACGCGCCGTGCCGGCGGGAGCGCCTATGCGCTTCCAACCCGCTGCGCGTACCGCGGAAAAGTCCCAATCCACGCCGACGGCGCATTGTGCGAGCACCTCGTCGGTGTCGCGGAAGCATGCATCCTCATACCCCATCGCGGCGGCCAGCAGCCGAAAGATTTCCGCATTGGGTTTGGCCTCGCCCAAGGGGCTGATGGCGGGATTGTTGGCGACCATGTAGTAGTGCCCATACGGCCGCACCACGTCCAGATGCTCGAGCTGCGTGGTCGCGGGCAGCACGATATCGGCGTAGTCGACGGTATCGGTTGAAAATTGTTCCAGCACCACCGTGAACAGATCTTCCCGGGCGAAGCCGGCCGCGACGCGCACGGAGTCCGGTGCGACGGCCACCGGATTCGCGTTATAGACCAGCATCGCGCGGATCGGCGGCGATGCGCCGGACAGCGCGCGGCCGATGCTCGACATATTGATTGTGCGCGGCATGCGCCCACGCAGCAGATCGGGCCTGCAAAGCGCTGCGTTGTCGATGCTGAAATTGCCGGAGGTCGACAGGAACATGCCTCCGGCGGCATCCCGAAACGCGCCGGTGAGCGCAGGCAGGCAGGCAATGTTGCGCATCGCCATGCCGCCTCCTTTGACCCGCTGCAGCCCGTAATTCGCACGGATCAATGCCGGCCGCGTGGTGGCATAGCGGCGCGCCAGCGACTCGATCTGAAGCTCGGAAATGCCGCAAATGCCGGCCACGCTTTGCGGACTCCAGGCGCTTACGCGCGCGCGGAGTTCCTCGAAGCCGACCGTGTGGCATCTCACGTACTCGCCGTCGACGAGATCATCGCGCACGATGACGTGCATCAATCCAAGCGCCAGCGCCCCATCGGTGCCGGGCAGCAAGGCGATATGCTCGTGGCATTTCTCGGCAGTGAGCGAGCGGTAGGGATCGATGGCGATGAGCGTCGCACCCCGCCGTTTCGCCTGCTGCGCGCGCGCCCAGAAATGCACGCTCGAGGTGATGGCGTTGCAGCCCCAGAATATGATGAGATTCGCCTGGTCCGCGACTTCGATATCGACGCCCACGCTCGGCCCCAGGGTGATCTTGTGACCGGCAGTTCCCGCCGATGCGCAGATCGTGCGATCCAACAGGCTCGCACCCAGCCGGTGGAAGAAGCGCTGGGACATGGATTCGCCCTGCACCAATCCCATCGTGCCCGCGTAGCTGTATGGAAGAATCTGCTCAGGGTTGTCCGCCGCCAGTGTGGACAACCGCGCGGCCACGGTCGCGAGCGCCTCGTCCCACGTGATTCTCTCGAAGCGCCCCTCGCCCTTGCGGCCGGTACGGCGCAACGGGTGCAGCAATCGATCCGGATGATAGGTTCTCTCGGTATAGCGCGCGACCTTGGTGCACAGCACGCCGGCCGTCGGCGCGTGTGCCGCAGACCCGGTCACCTTGAGCGCCACACCGTTTTTGACGTGCACCTCCAATGCGCAGGTGTCCGGACAATCGTGCGGGCAAGCGCCCTTGACGATCGCGGTCCCGGAGGCCACGTCGGATGGTGAATCGACGGCCTCGCCTTCGGGGGCGCGGATCATGCGGCATATCCGGTCGCGAGGATCCGGCTCACGAAGGTCTCGCATTTGGCCAGCTGATCGAGCGCCACGAATTCGTTCGGTCGGTGCGCCTCGGCGATGTCTCCGGGGCCCAGAATGACCGTGGGTACGCCCATCTGTTGAAACAGGCCGGCCTCGGTTCCGTAAGACACCTTGCCGGTCTGGTTGGATCGCGCGAGACTCATGGCCCATTGCACGATGGCATCGCTCTCCGAGGACGCGAGACCGATGGTTTGACTCACCCATTCCAGATCGATACCCGACTGCGGATCAACGGCACGCATTTCGCGCGACAGGGTATCGGCCTTCGCACGAATTTCCTGGTACAGGGCGTCCGCCGAGGCATTCGGGAGCGTGCGCATGTCGAATTGAAATTCGCATTCCTTCGGAATGACATTCGAAGCGATGCCGCCGCGGATCAATCCGGTCGACATCGTCGTGTACGGGACGGTGAAGCCATAATCGCGCTTCTCGAATTCCGCCAAGCGGTCGGCGATCTCGCGGATGTAAACGACGAGGCGGGCGGCGTATTCGATGGCATTGACCCCGTGGGTGACATAGCTCGAATGCGCCTCGCGCCCCCTCACCGTGCAGCGAAACCGGTTCATGCCCTTGTGGGCAATGATCGGCTGCATCGAGGTGGGCTCGCCCACCACGCATCCGCCCGGTCGGATGCCATTCTCCTCGAGATCCCGTAGCAAGCCGCGCACGCCGATGCAGCCCACCTCCTCATCATAGCTCAACGCGTAATGGAGCGGTGCGTCGAGCCGGTTGGCGTTCAGCGCCCCGATGAATCCGGGCGCCTGACTGAGCGCGACACCGATGAACCCCTTCATGTCGGCAGACCCGCGGGCGTAGAGTTTGCCGTCCCGCTCCACGGCCTTGAACGGATCGGTGTCCCAATTTTGTCCGTCGACCGGCACCACATCGGTGTGGCCGGACAGGATGAGTCCCGGCCTCTGGGAATCTCCAAGCGTCGCGAACAGATTCGCCTTGCTTCCCGCCGCATCGTACGTAAGCCGTGTGCGGGCGCCGAGCTTGGCGAGATAATCCCGCGTCCACTCGATCAGCCCGAGGTTCGAATCTCTCGAGACGGTGTTGAAGGCGATCAGACGCTCGACCATCGCGCGCGCATCGGCGCTTGGGGTCGGGTTTTCGGGAGCAGCATTCATGAGCGGGGCCTCGGGTGTGTCGCGGGTATTTTCTCACACGCCGGGAACGATGCGCACGTCTCGTATGGCACCGCCTTCGAGCGCGGACAGTGCCTGCTGATAACCCGCACCGTCATGCATGGCAACAGCCTGCTCGACCGAAGCGAATTCGATGACTACGGTACGTTCGAGATGACCGGATTCATAAGCCTTGGCGGCCATACCCCGCGCCAGGATTCGGCCGCCGGCCGCCTCGATGGCCGGCAGCGCGAGCTTGGCATACGCCGCGAGCTTCGCAGGATCCGAGATCTGCCGGTAGCATGAAATGAAATAAGCCTTGGCCATAACGCGCTCTCCTTCGTTGAATCAAGGCGCCTTGGTTGAATCAATGCGGCGCCGGGCTTTCATCCGGCGGCAATTCCTTGAGCATGCGCTTCAGCGCGAAATGCCGGTAGCTTTGCCGCGCCAGCGCTTCAACCTCGCTCTGATCGGCGTGGCGCGATACATCGAGCGAGATCCAGCCGTTGTGCCCGATATAAGGCGGAATCCGAAAGCGCTCGTCGGCCGTCAACAGATTCTGGCGATCCGCGCCGACCCAGAAACAGACGGTGAGGCGCTCGCCGTCATGTCTGAGCATCGCGAAACTCCGGGCGCCGGCCTGCCAGACGGGGTGCCCGAAATGCAGCGCCTCGCGCGTCTCGGGCAGCGACAGGCAAATGGTGCGCATGCTCTTGAGCATTCGCGCGCCGCGCGCCGACTTCAACGGATCGACATCGCCCCCCAACAGGCGCTTTGGTGCTTTGATGGCGGGGGCCTTGCCGATCCCAGCCGACAGCGCCGCAGGCGCCATGCGCTCATAGGCCTCCCGCACCAGGGACACGATGCGGTTCCACTTGAGGGTACGGTCGAGCCGCACGCCCACCCACCCGCGCGGACCGACATAGGGGGGCACGTAGAAATTGTCCGGGTCCACGCGCACGAGATGCTCCTGCGCGCCGGCTGCCGCCGGCAGCCACAGCGCCACTCGCCCGTCTCCATGGTGATTCACCACGTACGTGGCGAAGGTCTTGCCGCGGACTCGGAAATTGGGCGAGCCATGCGAGACGAATTCCTCCGACTCGGGGAGCCAGAGGCACGCCGCCCGTACCGTGTGGTGCATATCGTTCGCCACGGCCGACATGATAGGCGGCATGCGTCCGTCCCACAATCCGGGCCATTTTATCGTTGGCAACGAGCCCCGCGTTTGCCGCATACTCCGCTGTCGTTTGCGAACCGGGAGCCCCGTCCATGTCAAGATCGAAGATCGAACGCGGCATTTTCCCCTGTGCGTTTCTCCTCGGGTGCGCCTGGCAGAGCACGGTCTTCGCCGGCGACACATTGCTGATCCACGGACACATTTATACGGGCGACACCCGGACACCCTGGGCAGCCGCCATCGCGGTCAAGGATGCGCGCATCGCGGCAGTCGGCTCGGATGCCGACATCCTGAGGCATCGTGACGGCCGCTCCCGGGTCATCGATCTGCGCGGTCAAACGGTCATTCCGGGCATCGTCGACTCGCACCTGCACATGCTGTACGGCGCTTTCGCCTTGCACGGACTCAATCTATCGACGCCCGAATCGAGCATCACACCGGATCAACCGGATTTGTTGGTCGAACGCGTGCGCACCTATGCGGCCGAACATCCCAAGGACGTGGTCCTGTTCGGCCGCGCGGATTTCAGCACGGTCCCACCCACGACGCCGCGCAGCGCACTGCTCGACCGCGCCGTACCCGATCGGCCGCTCGTGATACACAACACCTCCGAGCATGCGCTCTGGCTCAATAGCCAGGCCATGACCATGGCGGGTCTCACCGAGCGGCCGGTGGCCGACGCCGTCGAGGAGCGTGGCGTGGTGCGCGACGCGAGCGGTCATCCGACGGGTGTGCTGCTCGAGGCGGCAATGCAGCTCGCGGCGCGCGCGGCGCTTGAACGAATCACCGTCGAGGAGCGGCTCAAGATGCTCGAATCCGCATCTCGTTTCCTGAATCGTTTCGGCATCACGAGCGTCGTCAACGCCACCGGTGATCTGGCGGAGATCAAACTCTATGCGGCGCTCCGCGATCGCGGCACCTTGACCGTACGCACGCGCACCGCCTTCGGCGCGGTGGCCGTTCCACACCGCCTGTCGCCGCAGTTCCTGGCCGACCTGGAGGAGGCTCGACGGCTGTACCACGACGACTGGGTGTCCGCCAATCTGGTCAAATTCTTTGCCGACGGCAGCACCGGACTCCTGCCCCCGCTCGTGTACGAGCCCTCGGACTACGACGCGCTCGTCATGTCGCTCGATGAGCGCGGCTACCAGTTGATGACCCATGCATTGCGCGCCGATTCGGTACACATGGTGCTGGATGCCTACGAACGGCTGGAGCAGGCGCACGGTGCGCGCGACCGGCGTCTGCGCATCGAACATGCCGATCTGGTCGAAGCGGCCGATCTTCCCCGCTTCAAGGAGCTCGGTGTGATAGCCGATATGCAACCCACCTTTTGCTGCGGCGAGGATGGCGCAAATTTCGATCCCGCAGAATCCATTCCGTCGGACCGGTGGCACAGCCTCGAGCAGCAAGGCGCCGTGCTCGCGTTCTCGAGCGACTGGCCGTGCACGTGGCCGCCCGATCCCTTCGTGGCGATCCAGCAGACCGCGACGCGGCAGGTGTGGAAATCCGCAGATACCGCCAATGTCGCGGGCCAGCCCGTCGACGGCGCAGCTCAAGGAGGCGCGAGGCCCACGGGCGCGGTCTACGTCCCCGGAGAACGCATCAGCGTTGAGGAGGCGGTACGCGCCTATACGTCGGGATCGGCCTATGCGGCGCGCGAGGAGGATCGGCTCGGCACCCTGGAGCCCGGTAAACTGGCGGACCTCGCGGTGCTTTCCCAGGACATATTCAGCGTGAGTCCCGACCTCATCGGCAAGACGCACGTGACCATGACCATGGTCGGCGGCAAGGTCGTGTATACGGAGCATTGACATGTCCGACCCCTCCCCCGGCAGGCGGCGCTTCGCGCGCATCGAGCGCCTGCCACCCTATGTGTTCAATGTCACCGCGGAGCTCAAGCTCGCGGCGCGGCGACGCGGCGAGGACATCATCGACATGAGCATGGGCAACCCGGACGGACCCACGCCTGCGCACATCGTCGCGAAGCTCGTGGAGGCGGCCCAGCGCCCGGACACGCACGGCTATTCGACCTCGAAGGGCATTCCGAGATTGCGGCGCGCCATATCTCACTGGTATTTGGAGCGCTTCGGTGCATCGATCGATCCCGACCACGAGGCCGTCGTCACCATCGGCTCCAAGGAAGGCCTGGCGCACCTCATGCTTGCCGTGCTGGAGCGTGGGGATACGGTGCTCGTACCGAACCCGAGCTACCCCATCCATATCTACGGTGCCGTGATCGCGGGCGCCGATATCCGCTCGGTGCCCATCGCCCCGGACATCGATTTCTTCAGCGAGCTCGAACGGGCAATCCGCGGCAGCTACCCCAAGCCGAAGATGATGGTCCTCGGGTTTCCGTCCAATCCGACCGCGCAATGTGTCGATCTCGATTTCTTCGAGCGGGTGATCGCGCTCGCGCGTAAGCACGACATCCTCGTCGTGCACGACCTCGCCTACGCGGATATCGTGTTCGATGGATGGAAAGCGCCGTCGATCATGCAGGTACCCGGCGCGAAGGAGGTCGCCGTGGAATTCTTCACACTCTCGAAGAGCTATAACATGGCGGGCTGGCGGATCGGATTCATGGCTGGCAACCGCGAGCTCGTGAGCGCGCTGTCGCGAATCAAGAGCTACCACGACTACGGCACCTTCACGCCGCTCCAGGTGGCTGCCATCGCCGCCCTCGAGGGCGACCAGCAATGCGTGAGGGATATTGCCTTGCAGTATCAGCGCCGACGCGACGTGCTGGTGAGGGGGCTCGTCGACTCGGGTTGGCCGGTCGAGCTACCCAAGGCGTCGATGTACGTCTGGGCACGGATCCCCGAGTGCTATCGCGCCCTCGGATCGCTCGAGTTCTCTAAACAGTTGCTCGCACAGGCCAAGGTGTCGGTGTCGCCGGGAATCGGGTTCGGGGATTACGGCGACGGCTACGTCCGGTTCGCGCTGATCGAGAACGAGAGCCGCATTCGGCAGGCCGTCCGGGGAATCAGAGCGATGCTGCGCTCCGCTCAGCGATAGCGCTCGACGGAGATCTCGCGCACCAGCATGACTTCGCAGGCTCCGGCACCCGTGTCGGTGCGCGACAGCGATGTATGAATGGAGGCACCGTCGTCGCGCAGACCGTCGACCAGATCCCCGGTGAGCGTGACGGTTTGGCCCGGTCGCAGTCGACCAAGTTCCTGTGCGACGAGCACATCGGCTGGAATGACGTGAGTATTGGCGCTGTGGCCGACGATGGCCGCGCGCGACAGAGGAGCACCCACCTGCGAGCGCCAATAATAAAAGCGGTTCGATTGTGAGATTTTCACGCTCTGCAAGGTGCGATTGTCGGACATGGCTCCCCAGCCAAGTGCCAGGTCCTCCGGCACGAGCGGCGCCAACGAATCCCAGCGGTATCTTTCCAGACTCAGGATCCGGGCGGTGATGCGATAGTGGGCGCGAACCGTGAGCATCCAACGTCCGATGCGCGGACCGGGCTCGTCGGACACGTCGACCTGCACCGGATCCTCGGGGGCGAGCACTCCGTCCGGCGGCCGTACCGGGCGGTTCTGCAGCCAATTCCAGCCGCCCCACACGATATAGGCGGTGAACAGCACTTTGACGAGGGGATGTCGCCACATCGCGCGAGTGTGGCCCATGCGGCCCTGAGGTTCCGTGATCCCGGTCGACGACCGGTCCGGATCCGAGGAGTCTCAATTCTGCCGAAGCGCTGCCAAAGCTCGCCGGGCGCGGCCGACGAGCCCGGCGACCGTCATCGACGGAGCATCAGCCGGGCTTTTGCGCCCACACCTTGCACCAACCCCCAGCGGGGACGCTATGGCCGGCGAACAGATTGCAGCCGGCACTGGCATCGGCCGGCTTGCCCTGGTATTGCGCGCAGTTGCTGCACTTCTGGCTCGCCTTGAACGTGGGATATGCCGCGGCGTTGACCTTGCTCCCGTCGGTAACGAAGCCAAGCCCTTTGGCTTGCGGTTCGTTCGGGTCGAGCGGCGTCAATCCCGCAGCCTCGGCGCCACTGCCGATCAGACCGAGTGCGGGAACCAGGGCGCCGGCGAGGATGCTGCGCTTGACCATCGCGCGACGTGACATCTTGTGTTGCATGAGGTGAACTCCCGATCGTGGAAAGGTGCGCCATTTTCCGCATTTTGGCCCTCGGTGCAAGATAAATTCGAGCGCCGTTTGACCGATAACCATTCTCAATTCGATTTGGTTTCGCGCGAGTGCGGCGGCGACTCCGTCAAGACCTTCGCCAGCTTGGGTGCCATCGCATCGTCCGCCCGCGCATCGTGGGCGCCGGCTGCTGCTGCCTGCGCCGCCACGCTGGTCGGACGCTCGCCCTCGGCGCTCGCCGAGTGCGCCTCGTGCTCGGGCATCGACAGCAGGCGCGCAGAGTTGACGAGCGCCATGTGGGTCAATGCCTGGGGAAAATTGCCGAGCATCCGGCGCGTGCGCGGATCGTATTCCTCGGCGAGCAGGCCCACATCGTTGCGCAGCGACAGCAGCCGCTCGAAAAGTGCCTCGGCTTGCGCACGGCGCCCCGTGAGCGCGTAGCAATCGGCCAGCCAGAACGAGCATGGCAAAAACGCGCCCTCGCCGGCCGGCAACGAATCGACACCGGTTTGCGTCGCGTAGCGCAACACCAATCCATCGACGACCAAGTCGCGCTCGATGGCTGCGATGGTTCCGAGCACCCGCGGATCGTCGGGCGGCAGAAATCCCACCTGCGGAATGAGCAGCAGGCTCGCATCGAGGTGACGGGTTTCGTACGACTGCACGAACGTGTTCTGACCGGCATCGAAGCCGCGTTCACAAATCTCGGCGTGTATCGCATCGCGCAGTGGGCGCCACCGCTCGAGCGGCGCCTCGAGACCGTCCCGCTCCGCATCCTTGATGACGCGATCGAACGCCACCCACGCCATGATTTTCGAGTGGGTGAAGTGCTGCCGGGCACCGCGCACCTCCCAGATTCCGTCGTCCGGCAGCATCCAGCGCGACTCGAGAAACTCGAGCAGCGCCACCTGCAGCTTCCACGCCGCGGGTTCGGGATCCAATCCGCTGAGCCGGGCCAGGTGCAGGGTGTCCATGACTTCGCCGAACACATCGAGCTGGAATTGGCGGGACGCGGCGTTGCCGATCCGCACCGGCGCGGCCCCCTGGTATCCGGGCAGCCACTCGATCTCGTATTCGTCGAGCCGGCGAACGCCGGTAATGCCGTACAGGATCTGCAGAGCATCCGGCGATCCTGCAACCGACCGCAGCAGCCACTCCCGCCAAGCCGTCGCCTCCCTCACATAACCGGCCAGCAACAGCGCGTTCAAGGTGAAGGTCGCATCGCGCAGCCAGCAATAGCGGTAATCCCAGTTGCGCACACCACCGGGCATTTCGGGGAGCGACGTGGTCGGCGCCGCAATGATCCCCCCCGTGGGACGATAGATCAGCGCCTTCAAGGTGATGAGCGATCGCATGACGGCCTGCTCCCACCGACCACGGAGCTTGCAGTGGCCGGACCAACGCCTCCACAGGACCTCGGTCCGCTCGAGTTCCTGCGCCGTGTCCGCCGGCGGCATGGTGTCGAGATGCGACGGCCGGTAGTTCATCGAGAACGACTCGCGCTGCCCTGCATAGAGCGTGAACTCCGCCACGGTCTTCATGGCCTCGCCGCGCATGGGGACAGAGCCTGTGAGCTCGAGCGTGTCCGGACCGGCCGTGATCAGGAGCACGCCATCGACCTTGCGCACCCACGGCACGGCGCACCCATAATCGAAGCGTACGATGAGTTCCATCCGGACGGACACCTGGCCACGAATCCCCTCCACCACGCGCACCGTGTCCCAACGATGGTCGGACAGCGGCATGAAATCGGTGATGCGGACGCTTCCCCCAGCGGTGTCGAACTCGGTTTCCAGAATCAGCGTGTTGTGTCGATACTGCCGTCGAACCGCAATGACCTTGTCGGTCGGCGCGATCTGCCAGCGGCCGTGCTGCGGCTGCCCGAGGAGCGCTGCGAAACACGCCGGCGAGTCGAACCGCGGAAAGCACAGCCAGTCGATCGATCCGTCGATCCCGACCAGGGCCGCGGTATGAAGGTCGCCGATGAGGGCATACTGCTCAATGGGGAGAGGCATGCAATGCTCCTGCCGATGCGACGCGAGAACCCTGCGAATACGCGAACACCCGGGTGAATTCGGCGCCGAGCAGGAAGATCTGCGCGGAGTAGTAGATCCAGAGGAGCAGCACGATGAGCGACCCCGCTGCGCCGTAGGCACCATTGAAGGAGCTTCTGCCGAGGTAAAGACCGATCAGCGATTTGCCGATGGTGAACAGGAGCGCAGTGACGACCGCCCCGGTCCACACGTCGCGCCAGGCAATGTCCTCGTGCGGGACATACTTGTAGATCATCGCGAACAGGACCACCGTCATGGCGAAGCTCACCGCCAGATCAAGCAATGGAAGAACGATCTGCAACCCCCCAAACTTCGATTCCAGCCAGCCGCCGAACGCGGCCAGCACGGCGCTTGCGATCAGCGATACCAGGAGCAGAAAGCCCACGCCCAGCACCATGCCGAAAGACAGGAGCCGCGCCCGGATGAGCTTCCACCACCCGGCCTCCCGCTTGCGGGCATGGGTCTCCCAGATGACATCGAGGGCATGTTGCAGTTCGCCAAAAACGCTGGTGGCGCCGATCATCAGGGTGACGATTCCGACCACCGCGGCCATCCCTTTCTTGTCGCTGTAGTGTGCGCTGTTCAAGAGATTACGCAGCGCATCGCCGCCCGCGGTGCCCGTGAGCGCCTGAAGCTGACCCAACAATTCTGTCTCCGCGGTATGCGGTCCAAAAACCCAGCCGGCAATGGCGAGCGCGATGATCAAGATCGGCGCGACGGAGAACAGGGTGTAGAACGCCAGCGCGGCGCCCATACTGGAGGCGCTGTGGGCAAGCCAACAGGAGATGGACTGTGCGACGACGCTGCGGATATCCCGGAATCTAGGCCGCAAGATTCACGGTCGCGGCCGCAAAGTGCGGCGCTGCCGCTCCCTGCCGGGTCGGGTGAACGCCGGATGTCGCCATCATGCATGCTCCTGCAACGCTTACGATGGATACGCTACGGGACCGGTAGCTGCCGCGCACAGCCGCAAAGTGCGCGATGTGAGGTAGGTTTGCGCTGACATCGCGCACCGCCGGCGGGATACAGCGTCTCGAATTTTCGCACCACGCCATTGGTCCAACCGAAGCCGTCCTGGGTAGGATATTCGCCGCCTCCCCCCTTGCGATTGGTGCGCACCACATCGTATTTTTCGACCAACTTGCCGCTCCGCCGGTACACCGCGTCGACATCGCTCATCCAGCGGCACGCGATGGTCTCGGCGAGTGCGTCCGCGTGATAGCGGCGCAGGCCGTCCACACCGATCCATTGGATGGGCGCCCATCCGTTCGGCGCATCCCATTGCTGTCCGGTTTCCAACGGGGTCGTCACGAGGCCGCCCGGGCGCAGAAGCTTCTGCCGGACGGCCGACGCGACCGCCGCTGCCTGCTGCTGCGAGGCGAGCGACACGAACAGCGGATACAACGTCGCGGCGGACAGGCGCGCGATGGGCGCGCCGAGCGTCCAGCGGTAGTCGAAGTACACACGGCGCTCGGCATTCCAGAGATATCGGTCGATGGCGGAACGCCGGGCGGCCGCGCGGCGCGTGAACTCCTGGACGCAAACCGCATCCGCGGCGCGCGCGCAACCCGCGAGGATCGCCTTTTCCAGCCCGTACAACAGGCTGTTGAGATCCACGGGCACGATGTCGGTGGTGTCGATGCTCGACCGGTCGTCAGGGTCGGCGAACCAACGCGAGCTGAAATCCCAGCCGCTCTCGGCCGCGGCACGAATGTCCCTATACACGGCTCCGGCCGGCCGGCGGCTCGCGCGTGCCAGCGTGATGTCCTCGGCATAGGACTCGTCGCGAGGCGTATCCCGTTCGTCCCAGTAGCGATTGAGGATCGACCCATCCGGCATCGCAACCACATGCCGGCGGGCGCTGCCCGCCGGCAGTCCCGACTCCCCCTGCATCCAGAAAGCATACTCGCGCTCGAGCTCGGTACGCATGCGCGCATAGGCCGCCGCGGGATCGGTGGCCGAGGTCAGGGCGATCATCTCGAAAAAGAACGGCGGCTGCGAGCGGCTGAGATAGTAGGTCCTCGCGCCGTTCGGCACGTGACCATAGGTGTCGATGAAGTGCGCGAAATCGCTCACCATGTCCTGCACCAGATCGCTCCGCCCGCTCTCGATGAGACCGAGCATGGTGAAGTAGGAATCCCAGTAGTAAATTTCGCGAAAGCGTCCGCCGGGTACGACGTAGGGTTTCGGCAGCGGCAGCAGCGAGCCGAAGGCCGGTGCGCTCGGCGTCGAGCGCGTCAATTGCGTCCACAACCGATCGATGTGGTCGTCGATCGGCACGATGCCAGCCGCCGCCGGTGCCGCGATGACCGGCGCAGGAATCGCGAAGTGCGCCTCGACGAAGGCCTTGAGCGCGGCCGCAGACGCCGGCCGCTCGGCGTGAAAGCGCGCGAGGATCTCGTCCGGCGCGGCGTTCGGAGTCGCATCGGCAAATGTCTTACCGTCGGCGAAGATCCGCGCGGTCTGGACCGCGACGAACAGGTCCTTGTAAAGAGCCTGCGGCGGTTCGGGCGACGCCTCTGCGGCAGGCTCGGAAAGCGTTGCGCGATCCGGCGCCGCCGATTGCGCACGCCCGGGCGGCACCATGAGCAACGCACCCGCGACTCCGACCGTGAACGTGGCCGCAAGAAAACACCGGCGGCCCGCCCGGCGCACCAGTCTCATGCCGCGCGGCCCGAATGGGGCCTGCGCGCATACAAGCCAAAGCTCAGAATGCCGGCGTAACAAAACGCGGGCACCGCAAGCGCGAATTGCCATCCGTGCCAATCCGCGGCACGGCCGGTGATCCACGGGACGATGGCGCCGCCGACGATGGCCATGCAGATGATCCCCGACCCTTCGGCCGCCCTGGCTCCCAATCCCTCGCAGGCCAGCGAGAAGATGGTGGGAAACATGATGGAATTGAACAATCCGATGGCGAGCAATGCCCATGCGGACACGGCGCCTTGTGTGGTGGCGGAGATCAAGAGCAGCCCGATCACCACGGTTGCGTCGCACGCCAGAATCTTGCCCGGCGAGAACAGACGCAGCAGATAGGCGCCCGCGAAACGCCCCAGCATGGCGCCACCCCAATAAAATGGCACGTGCTTGCCCGCCTGCTCCGCCGCCAGCCCGAGCACGGTTTTCTGCATCAGGTAAAGAACGATCGAGGAGCCGATCGCAACCTCCGCACCCACGTAGAGGAAAATGCAAAGAGTGCCGAAGCGGAAACGCGGCTGCCGCAGCAACGCGAAGGGGTGTCCGAGCACCGAGTGGTCCTCGTCGGAGACTTCCTTCAAACGGTTTCGGCGCAGCCAGACCACCGCCGCCAGAATCACCAGCGCGGCGGCGATGCCGAGGTAGGTGTCGGCGATCACCGGCGTCTCCTGGCTTCTGAGCGCGCTTCGCGCCGCCGCGCCAAGCTGCGCCGGGTCGATCTTCGACAACGATCGCAGAATGACTATCGAGCCGACATAGGGAAAGATCGTCGTCCCGAGCGAGTTGAATGCTTGTGCGAAAGTCAATCGGCTGTGCGCCGTACGCGCAGGCCCGAGCATCGAGATCAGAGGATTCGCGACGACTTGCACCACCGTGACCCCGGCTGCGAGGACGAACAGCGCGGCGAGAAATACGCCGAAAACACCGAATGAGGACGCCGGGATGAACAGCAGACAGCCAGCCGTCATCATCAACAAGCCGAGCACCGCCGTACGCATGTAGCCGATCCTGCGCACCACGGAGGCCGCCGGCAGTGAAATAATGAAATAGGCACCGAAGAATGCCGATTGCACCAACATGACATCGCCGTTGGTGAGCGTGAACAAGCCTTTCAGCTTCGGAATCAGCACGTCGTTGAGGCTGGTGATGCCGCCGAATATGAAAAACAGCGCGAACACCACCACGCGCAAGTCCGGCGCGTCGGTGTAGGTGCCGTTGGCTGCTTGCCGGTCAGTCGCGTGCGCGGTGTTCATGGGCGGATGATGCCATGCACAGGCTGCAAGATGATGCCCGCATCGAGCGTCTGAGCGGACCGCAGCGCGCCCTCGGGCGCATCCAGTCCGCACGGCCGCTGTCGCCGGGCATTCGCATCCGCTCCTGTTGACCTTTCCCGACAAACTCGGACAATGGGTGCGCCGCATCAGCAACAGGTTTTCAGTCATGTTTTCACTCGAGATCAACGGCGGTAAGCATTCGGTCGACGTACCCGCCGACATGCCGCTGCTTTGGGTCCTGCGCGATGTGATCGGACTCATGGGCACCAAGTTCGGTTGCGGGATCGCCCAATGCGGCGCGTGCACCGTGCATCTCGACGGCCAGCCGGTCCGCTCCTGCGTGCTCGCCGTGAGCGCCGTCGGCGGCAGGGCGATCACCACCATCGAGGGGATCGGGGCAACGCCCAGCGGGAAGACAGTCCAGCAGGCCTGGCTCGACGTCGACGTGGTCCAGTGCGGCTACTGTCAGTCCGGCCAGATCATGTCGGCGGCCGCCCTGCTCGCGCAGAAGCCGAACCCCACGGACGCGGATATCGACGCCGCCATGTCGGGCAACATTTGCCGCTGCGGAACCTACGTGCGCATACGCGCGGCCATCAAACAGGCTGCGACCGGGAGCGTCGAGACACCGCAGACCCTCGCCGCGGGCGCCGAAATATGAGCTCCGCGATCACCTCGGACGGGGTGGATCTCGAGCGCCGGCGGGCACTTGCGGCGGGCGGCCTGTCGCTCGCCTTTCTCTGGCTCGGGTCGGGCAGGGCCAACGCGTTCATCAGCGCGCGCCGCCAGGAGGGTGATGCCGCGGCTGCGCTCGCCGACGGCAATCCGCCGTTCGCGCCGAACGCGTTCATCCGGATCGATGCCGAGGGTCCGGTGCGTCTGGTCATGCCGAACGTCGAGATGGGCCAGGCAATCTACACGGGCGCCTGTGCAATGCTGGCCGAGGAACTCGATGTCGGCATGGATCAGATCGCCGTTGAGCACGCCCCCCCCAACGAGGCGCTCTACGGCATTGCGCTGTTGGGCGGCCAGGTCACCGGCGGTTCGACCAGCACCCGCTCCCACTGGGGCGTGTTGCGCGAAGCGGGCGCCGTAGCCCGCTCCCTGCTGGTGAGCGCGGCTGCCGCCCGCTGGAGCGTGGACCCGTCGAGTTGTTCGGTGCGGCGCGGTGTCGTCACTCACGATAAATCCGGGCGCAAGCTTGCTTTCGGCGCACTCGCGAAGGCCGCGAGCGCACTACCGATGCCGGTGAAGGTCACTCTCAAGGAGCCCTCGGCGTTCACGCTCATTGGGAAGCCGCTGCGCCGCGTGGATTCGCCCGCCAAGGTGGCGGGCGCCGCGACGTTCGGCATCGACGTGAAGGTGCCGGGCATGAAAATCGCCACGGTCAAGGCGTGTCCGACGCATGGCGGCACGCTGCGTTCGGTGGATGCCCGGCGGGCCCGATCGATGCCCGGCGTGATCGAGGTGCTGCAGATCGACAACGCGGTCGCGGTGATCGGCGAGCATTTCTGGGCAGCAAAGCGCGGACTCGAGGCGCTCGACATCGTTTGGGATCCGGGGCCCAACGCCGATCTTACGACCGCGAAGCTCACGCAGGCGCTCGCCGAGCGCTCGCAGAACGGCCCCGTCATCCCGGGACGCAAGGTGGGCTCGAGGCCCGCCGGGGGCAGAACCGTCGAAGCCCTTTACCAGCTCCCGATGCTCGCGCACGCGCCCATGGAACCGTTGAACACCACGGTGCAGGTCTCGGCCGACCGCTGCGAGATCTGGGTCGGCACCCAGGTGCCGGTACGATGCGTAAGCGTAGCCGCGCAGGTCACCGGACTTCCCGAGAGCCAGATCGTGCTGCACAACCACTACATCGGCGGTGGCTTCGGCCGGCGCCTGGACCACGACTCGGTTGAACAGGCGGTGCGTTTCGCCAAGCAGGTCCCCTACCCGGTGAAACTCATCTGGACCCGCGAAGAGGACATCAGACACGACATCGTGCGCCCCATGTACTATGACCGGATATCGGCGGTTCTCGGATCGGACGGCAAGCCGGTCTGGTACGGCGACCACATCACGTCGGGCACCGTGCTCGCCCGGTGGATGCCCGCGGCGATGGGCAAGGACGGCTTGGATGACGATGTGATCGAGTGCGCCGGCGAGACGCCCTACGCCATTCCGAATCTCGACGTGAACTGGGTGCGGCACGACATGCCCGCCGGACTGCAGCTCGGCTGGTGGCGCGGCGTCGGCCCGACTCACAACCTGTTCGTGGTAGAGAGCTTCATGGACGAGCTCGCTCATGCGGCCGGCAAGGATCCGATCGACTACCGCCGCGGCTTGCTTGCCAACGGCTCACGGGCCCTGGGAGTTCTTGAGCTCGCCGCACGCAAGGCGGGCTGGGGATCGGGCACTCTGCCGCCCCGAGTCGGACGCGGGGTCGCCCTGGGCTCGCCCTTCGGCAGCCATGTGTGCCTCATCCTCGAGGCCGAAGTGACGCCGCAGGGTGAGGTACTGCTGCGCCGCGCGGTCGCGGCGCTCGATTGCGGCATCGCCATCAATCCGAGCTCGATCGAGGCGCAGGTTCAGGGCGGCCTGCTGTTCGGCTTGAGCGCCGCGCTCTATAGTGCGATCACGCTGAAGGACGGCGCTTTCGAGCAGAGCAACTTCCACGATTACCGCAATCTTCGAATGAACGAAGTGCCGCGGGTCGAAGTGTATCGCGTCGACAGCTCGGAGCCACCGGGGGGCCTCGGCGAGGTCGGCACGGCCATCGCCGCGCCTGCGCTCGGCAATGCCATTTTTGCCGCCACCGGGGTGAGGGTCCGTTCTTTGCCGGTGGATAAACACCCATTGATCGCAAACGGTGCGGCCTCGAAGTCCGTGGCCGCGGATTTCCCCCTTCCGGTCGATCTCGAGCACGCGAGGGTCCTGGTATGAAGAAAGTCCTGACGGTTGTGGTCGCGGTGTGCATCATCGGCCTCGTCGCAGTCTTGGTGCTCAACCGATCCGATCCCGCCGCCGGTGCCGCACCGGCGATCGCGGGCGCACCCTCCTCCGCGGCGCTCGTGGCGCGCGGCGAGTACCTCACCAGGGCGGCCGACTGCATCGCCTGTCACACGGTGCCCGATTCGGGCAGGCCTTTTGCCGGAGGCGTCGCATTCAAGCTGCCCTTCGGGACCCTCTATTCGAGCAATATCACGCCGGATCCTGTCCACGGCATCGGCGCCTACAGCGACGACGAATTCGTGCGCGCCGTGCGCGAGGGCGTTCGCAGGGACGGGCAGCACCTGTATCCCGCCTTCCCCTACACCTCGTATACGGCGTTGAGCCGCGACGATGTGCTCGCGATCAAGGCGTATCTCATGAGCTTGCCCGCGATCGCCGAGCCCGGTCGGCCCAACGATCTCCGATTCCCGTTCAACCAGCGCTGGGCCATGTCCGTCTGGAACGCGGCGTTTTTCAAGAGCGGGCGGTTCGTCGCGGACGCCTCCAAATCCGGGCAGTGGAACAGCGGCGCGTACCTCGCCACCGCGCTCGGCCACTGCGGCGAGTGTCACACGCCGCGCAACGTCGGCTTCGGACTCGAACATGACCGTGAGCTCGCCGGCGAGGAGCTGCAGGGATGGCGCGCCTACAACATCACCTCGAACCCCGGCTACGGCATCGGCGCCTGGTCCGACAGTGACATCCTTGCCTATCTCTCGACCGGTCACGCCCCGGGGCGTGACGCTGCGGCCGGCCCCATGGGCGAGGCCGTCGCGCACAGCCTGCAATTTCTAAACCCGCAAGATACGGCCGCACTGGTCGCTTACTTGCGCACCGTACCCGCGCGCGAGGGCAAGCACCCGGTGGAGGCGCAGTCCCAAGCGGCCGCGCTCGCGGGTTCCACGCCCATGCTGCCGAACACGGACGAACTCGAGGCCGACACCCAGGGACTCAAGCTTTTCGAGGGCGCTTGCGCCGGCTGTCATCAATGGAACGGCCCCGGACGGGAGACGCCCTATGCATCGTTGAGCGGCACCCGGGGAGTCAACGATGCCGCTGCAGTCAACGTCACCCAGGTGATCCTGCAGGGCGCGAAGTACCGGGTGGGCGACAGCGAGGTGTTCATGCCGGCGTTCGGGGAGGCGTATTCCGACACGGAGGTCGCGGCACTCGCGAACTATGTGGTGGCGCATTTCGGCGGCAAGCGCGGCTCGGTAACGCCCGCGGAAGTCGCGAAGAGGCGTCAGCTCTAGATGGCGGCAATCGGCAGTGAGCGCGTGTTGTCGGTTCGTCACTGGAACGAGACCGTGTTCAGTTTCACCACTTCCCGGGATCCGAGCCTCAGGTTCCAGAACGGCCACTTCGTCATGCTGGGCATGATGATCGAGGGCAAGCCGCTGATGCGCGCCTACAGCATCGCGAGCGCGAATCACGAGGACTTTCTGGAATTCTTGAGCATCAAGGTATCCTCCGGCCCGCTCACCTCCCGCCTTCAACATATCAAGCCCGGCGATGAGGTGCTGGTCAGCAGAAAGCCCACGGGGACATTGCTGCTCGATGATTTGCGGCCCGGCAAACACCTGTATCTGTTGAGCTCGGGCACGGGGCTTGCACCCTTCATGAGCTTGATCAAGGATCCGGCCATCTACGAGCGCTTCGAGAAGATCATCCTGGTTCACGGCGTGCGCTTCCGCAGCGAGCTGGCCTACCGCGATTTCATCGAATGGGATCTGACCGAGCACGAATATCTCGGCGAGCAGGTGCGCAAGCAGCTGGTGTATTTCCCGACCGTGACGCGCGAGCGATTCCGCTACCAGGGGCGGGTGACCTCGCTGATCGAGTCCGGACAGCTGTTCGAGAACATCCGTCTTCCTCCGCTCGATCCCGCCGCCGATCGGATCATGATCTGCGGCAGTCCGGCGATGCTCGCCGATCTATCGGCGATGCTCGACGCGCGCGGCTTTCGGATCTCCCCGCATGTCGGTGAGCCGGGAGACTACGTGATCGAGCGGGCCTTCGTCGCACGCTAGGTGCACACAACGGCGCCGCCGTTTCGTTCAGCAGCGCTCCAGTCTCGCGACCGCCTCCACGTGTTCGGTGAACGGCATCAGGTTGAACGCCGTGAGTTCGGCCAGCCGCAGCGTCTTGGGGGCGCTGAGCCGAGCGATGTCCTCGAGCAGCGAGGCCAGCCCGCAGCTGACGTAGAGCAGCCGATCCGGGGGATGTTCGCGAAGGTGCGCCGTGAGTTCGCGATCGAGTCCTTTGCGCGGCGGATCGACGATGACCACCTCGGCGCCGCGGGCCGCCTCGAGCGCCGAAGCGGCGCTGCCCGGCACTACCGACAGCTTGGCGCGATCCGCCGTTGCGAGATGCTCGATCGCGAGCCCGAGCCCATGCAGCGAGTGCGGGTTCAGCTCGTTCAGGTGGATCTGCGACACGCGATCCAACACCGACAATCCGATCGCCCCCACCCCCGCATAGAATTCTGCGACACGGGAATTCTGAGGGATCCGCTCGCGCACGTGCTCGATGATTCGTTGCGCGATGTCGAGATTGCTTTGACCGAAGGCCCCCGGAGGATAATGAACCGAGGCTCCGCCGAAGCTCTCCACCACACTCGCCGGTCCGCCGCCCAGATTCTCGAACGTGGGACCCATGATGGTATTCGTGTGCTCCAGCTTCGAATTGAACCAAAGGCTGTGCAGGTCGGCCCCGAGCCTTGCTCGGATCAAGGCGCAGCATTCAGCCAACGGTTCGGCGGTCGGGCTGTTGGCAACGATCACCACCTGGGCCGTCTGCGAGACCCGCTCCACCACGACCTGCAGGTGGCGCGCGATTCCCGACTGTGCCTTGTCCGAATATGAGCTGATGCGCGTCTCGACCAGGGCGCGCCGGACCACGTTCGCGACGCGGTTGATCAACGGATGCTGAACCCGGCAATTCGGGATATGAACCACCCGGTGGGAGTCGAGTTCGAAGAGTCCGAGCTTCGGCGAACCTACTCTGCCGCGGATGGCGAGGCGCGCGCGCAGCCGAAATCCGACGTACGCCCCCGAGATGATTGGGACCTTCGGCAGTCCGTGCGCCCACGCGAGTTCGTCGAGCGCCCGTTGGGCCCCGGGCGCGATATCGCGTTCGCCAAATCGCGGGCATGCCGGGCAAGGCGGCAGATGCGGGCACGCGGTGAGTCCTTCGATGGGCGGCGGATGGCCGGATTCGACACGTCGCCTCAATGCGAACGTCCCACCGGCGCGATCGGGCGGCCCCGCGACCCGAACTGCCTCTCCACGTTCTTGAGCCAGTTTTCGGCGATGTTTCCCGACTTGTCCCGATCGGCGGCTTGCAACGCCGCGAGCTCGGGGCGGCTCGCCGCGATCCTCAGCCAGCCGGTGAGCTCGGGAGCATGCATCCCGATCCGCACCAGCGAGGCCAGAAGCTTCGCCGATCGCTGTTCGGGAGTCGCGGGACCCGTTGCGCGGCGACGCTCCGCAGGCGACAAATTCAAAGGTACGCTGACCGCGCATTTCGCGTCGATTCGCTCCCGCACCCGGTCCGCAAATGACGGATCGATGAGGTAAGCGGTGGTCACGAGTTGCGGCGTGACCCAGCTGCCGGCGTCAATCGCCTGCCACATTGCCGTCGAATCGAGGCGCCGGCCGGCGTCGACGATGAGCGCCACAGCGCCGATCAGATGCGGACGCCAATCGGGGCTCGCAAACAGCGCTCCGGCTCCTTTGACGGCATTGTCGGCAGACAGCGCCCGGTCGATCCGATCGATAACCACGCCGACCTCGGTGTTGCGCATCGCGAGCAGGGTCAGCGGTGCCGGCTCGCCGGGTGATTTGAGGACGGCGGCAAACGGTCCGAATTGCACATCGGTGTCATCGCGGCTTGCGAAGACCCATCCGAGGAGCGAATGCAGCCAGGATCGAAACATGTCTCGTACCTTCACCCAGCTAGGGCGCTTCCCGGCTTTCGGGGCGCCAGCCCCCGCCGAGGGCCTTGAACACGGCAATTTGATCGAGAATCAACGCAGCATCGGAGGATGCCACGGACGAGTCGATCGACACCAGCAGCTGCTCGGTGGCGAGCAGATCGAGATTGCTGACCGCACCGGCCAGAAATTGCTCATGCGTCATGCCGAACGCCGAATGGATCCTGGCTTGAGCATCGCCCAGCGCCTGCCGGCTGTCGAGAGCTGCACGGTAAGCGACGAGTGCCTGTTCGGTCTCCTTGAGCGCATTGAGCACCACCGCATCGAAGGCGGCAAGCGCGGCCACCTGACCTGCCTTGGCCTGTCGGATGCGAGCGCGCGGCGCCGCCATGTTCGGGAAGCTCCAGCTGATCGAGGGGCCGACTCCCCAGGTGCGCCCGATGTTCGTGTTGAGCTGCGAGAGTTCGGTCGCGGCGCCACCATAAAGTCCCACCAATTGGATTCTGGGATACAGGTCGGCGGTTGCGACTCCGATCTGCGCCGTCGCCGCCGCAAGCTTGCGCTCGGCCTCGCGCACGTCGGGCCGGCGTCTGAGCAGCGCGGCGCCGTCCCCGACGGGCAGCAGGGCATCCAGATGCGGCGGAATAACGCAGCTTTCCACGTCGAACGGCGCATTCGCGGGCGTTCGCCCGAGAAGCGCGGTCAGCTCGAACAGCGCCGCGCGTCGTTGACCCTCGAGCGGCGCAATGGCGGATTGCACCTGAGCTGCCAGCGCCTGACTCCTCGCGACGTCGAAATCCGAGTTCGCTCCCGCGTCGTGGCGGTTTACGGTGATATCCCTCTCACGGCTCACGACGTCGAATGAATGGTGCGCGGCTGCGAGTTCCTCGCCGAGCGCGCAGACCGACGCGTATGCACGGGTGGTTTCGGCGGCCACCACCACCCGCACGCTGTCGCGCGCCGCGGCGACCGCATCCGCATTCGCGTTGGCCACCTCGATGGCGCGATGCAGCCGGCCGAAGATGTCGACCTCGTAGGACGCCTGGAACAGGTCCTCGAAAAGCCAGATGGTCTGCGGTGCGTGGCCGTTGAGTTCGAGTATTTCGTCGGTAGCCGCATCCCGCCCATAGATGCCGGCCGCGAGCGCCTCGGTCGACGGATAGCGATTGGCATGCACCGCGGTCAGTATCGCGCGAGCGGCGCGCAGGTTTGAGTCCGCTGCAACCAGATTGAAGTTGGCCCGCAAGGACTCCTGAACGAGCTGTTCGAGCCTGGGATCGGCGTACAGCCGCCACCACGCATCCGGCGGAGGTTCCACTGTTTCAGCCGACGGGTCCATCGAGACCAGCGGTGACTGCGCCTTCGCGGGCGGCGGGGGCGCGCGATAGTTGGGCCCAACGCGACACGCGCTGAGCGCGGCGACGGTCACGAGGAACGCGGCGACGGCGACACCCGGGCTGCGACGCTCCGTACGCATCACGACTGCCTCTCTCCGCGCGCCGGGAAAAGCGGCACGGCCGAGGCCGGTCCTTGCGGCGCAGCGTTCCGCAGCACCAGGATCAGCAGCGCGACCGCCGTGAATACGCCAACCGCGATGAAGCCATCGATGACCGCCTGCAGGGTTGCCGTTACGCGCACCACATTGCCCAGCACCAGCTCGCCGCGATGCAGTGCACCGGTGGGATCGATCACTCGCGTGGTAGCCGCGCCGTAAGCGCGCAGCCGCCGGACGACCTCGGGATCACCGACGCGTACATGCTGCCCGAGGAGGTTCGATGCCGCCTGCTCGCGCACCCGGGTGAGTGTCGAGATGAAGGCCGTGCCGATCTCGCCTCCCATGAGCCGAGCTGTTTGCAATGCCGCGCCGAAGGTGAGTGCATCCTGGGGCTTCAGATGCAGCACGCCGAAGAATATCACGCCCGATAACGCGAAACTTTGCCCCACCGCTTGCAGCAGCTGGGAGGGCAGGAATTGCAGAGATCCCCAGCTCGGCGTGATCGTGTAAGCCACCATGAGGCACGCGACGCTGATGAACACGAAGCCGATCGAGCCCACCAGCCGGGGATCGGACCTTCGCAGCATCAGCGCAGACAGCGGACACAGGATGAGTTGCGGGGCGGCAATCCAAACCAGGGTTTGGCCGACTTCGAGCGCCCGAAAGCCGCGCACGGAGCTGAGATACAGCGGAATCAGGTAGGCGGTCGCGAGAATGGTGAGGCGCAAGAACCCGATCAGCAGGAACTGGCTCGGCATGGGCGGCCCAAATACCACTTTGAGATTGAGCAAGGGGCGCGGCGTGACGAGTTCGTGCACCAGGAACGCGGCGAGCAGCAGGATTCCCGCCGACAACAGTCCCCAGACCAGGCCCGAATTCAGCCAGTCGAGGCGATTGCCCTGATCGAGCGCCGCGTAGATGAAGGCAAGTCCCGTTCCTCCGGCCAGCAAACCGAACAGGTCCAAGGGCGGGGGGGCGGTCGCCCTGGGTGGAATGCCTCGATGCAGGCAAAGCGACATGATGAGCGCGAGCGGTACGTTCTGCCAGAAGATCCAGTGCCAGGAGGCATGCTCGACGTACCACCCTTCGAGGGAGGCGGAAATGTTGAGCGAGAGCTCGAGGTTCAATGCGTAGATCGCGATGCCGAAGGCCCAGTAGCGCGGCGGCGTATTCTGCAGGATGAACCCGAGCGTCAGCGGGATGAAAAATCCTGAGGCGAGCCCGCCGAGGAATTGCAGCGTGAGGAACATGGACAGCGTAGCCGATAGCGGCGTCAGCAAGGAGATCACCGCGAAAGCGATGGAGGCGCCGATCAAGACCCGCCGTGGTCCGTAGGCATTACCCATCCAGATGGCGGGCAGCGTGATGAACATCTGGGCGACGGTTTGCGCGGTCGTGATCCATGCACCCTCGTCGAAGCCGGCGCCCAGCGCGCCGCGGATGTCGGCAAGGCCGAAGCTCGACAAGCGGCCGTTCAGGGTCGAAATGAACGTGCCCATCAGCACCGCCAGCAGGCCCAGCCAGGGAATGCGGGTCGGGGGCGTGGGCGTGGGGGCGGCGCTGGACATCAATGCCGCTCCCGGCGCGCATCGACCCGGGCCTCGACCGACATCCCGGGCACCAGGCGTTCCGTCAGATCGCCTGCATCGTCGATGAGAATTTTGACGGCGACGCGCTGCACGATCTTGGTGAAATTGCCGGTGGCATTATCCGGCGGCAGCAGTGCGAACTCCGCGCCGGAGGCTGGCGCGAAGGCTGCGACGTGGCCGTGCAGGGTGCGGCCCGGAAACGTATCCACGGTGATGTCGGCCTTCTGCCCAACCGCCATGTGCGTGAGCTGCGTCTCCTTGTAGTTGGCGATCACCCACACGTTCGGAAGCGGGGTGAGGGTCGTAATTTGAGTACCGGCGCCCACCAGCTGTCCGGGTTTGACCTGGCGCAGCCCCACCACTCCGTCTTGCGTGGCCGTGATGGTCGTATAGCTCAGATTCAGTTTCGCGATTCCGATCGCGGCCTCCGCGGCCGCGATCGCGGCTTCGCTTTGCGCAATTTGCGCGGCGAGCACCGCCAGCTGACGCTCCGCGGCGCGCGCCTGGGCGCGGTTTTGAGCGAGCTGGGCCGTCAGCTGGGCGTGGACGGTCTCGAGTTTTTCGGCGGCCTCGGTCGACGAGGAGCCGGTGTCGAGCAGACGGCGCTGACGGGCCATGTCGCGGCCGTTTTGTGCGACCGAGGCGCTCGTGGCAGCGACCACGGCCCGCGCCGCCTCAACATTGGCGAGCTGAAGGTCCCGCTGAGCCTTCAATGCCGCGGATTGCGCGCTCGATGACGCAAGGCCGGCCTGCGCCTGAGCGACCGCCGCCCGATAATCATCGTCGACCAATTGCGCGAGGACTTGATCCTTGTGCACGCGTTCATAGTCTTGAATGGGCAACTCGCGCAGATACCCCCCGACCTTCGAGGATATCGGGGTGAGATCGGCCTGCAGATACGCATCGTTGGTGCGCTGCCACCCGGCCCCTCCCTCCCATCGGGTCCAGTTGGTCGACACGATCAAGATGATGCCGATGGCGACGAGGAATACCAGGATGCGCCAAGTGAACTCGAATGCTTTGTTCCAATCGAGCTTGTCCATATCCCGGCGCTCTCATTAGTTAGCCTGGCGATCGTCCGCGCAGACGCCGTCGGTCCCGCATTACGTCCGAGGATAGAGTTTCTGCTACCCTGCGATCAACCCCAGCATTACCGTGCACAGGTTCATGAGCCGATCCGCCACCGGTCTGATGCCGCAGTTTTTCCGGGCCCCCGACGGTGCTCGGCTGGCCTACCGCGAGCTCGGCGACGGCCGCCCGCTCGTGCTCATCCATGGGTTTGTATCCACCGCCGTGGTGAATTGGGTGCGCTACGGGCATGCGCAAAAGCTCGCCGCGAGCGGCTTTCGCGTGATCATGCCGGACTTGCGCGGCCACGGTGACAGCGCAAAACCCCATGATGCCGCGGCATATCCTCCGGACGTGCTGACGAATGACGGGATTGCGCTGATCGAGGCGCTCGAGCTCCACGACTACGACCTCGGCGGCTACTCCTTGGGTGCTCGTACCACCGTGCGCATGCTCGCACGCGGGGCGGCCCCGCGCCGCGCCGTTGTCGCCGGCATGGGACTGGAAGGCATCGTCGATTCCCGCGCACGCGGCGATTTTTTCCGCCGCGTCTTGAATCACCCGGGGAGCTTTCCGCGCGCAAGCGCCGAGTGGATGGCCGAAGCGTTCCTGAAGACCGTCGGTGGTGACCCCGTTGCCCTGTTGGCCGTGCTCGATTCGGCGGTTGATACGCCGCGAGAGACCCTCGGCCGCATCGCGATTCCGGTGCTCGTCGCCGCAGGCGCCGAGGATGCGGACAATGGATCAGCCGCAGCGCTCGCGCAAGCCTTCGTACGCGGACGCTACGCCGAGCTGCCGGGTAATCACATGAGCACGGTGGCAAGGCCCGAGCTCGGTGCGGCGATGGTCGAGTTCCTGAGCTGACTCGAGCCGCGAATCGGTGGAGCCGCGTTGCTCGCCTGGTCAGACGTTTCATCGGCGGCCTGCTGGCGCGCTCGATTCACCGCCAGATCTTTACGCGTCTTTACAATCACGGCAACTGCGCCGCCAGAGGCTATGATACCGGGCGCATGATGCATATTTTGATCATCGATGACGATGCGGCCCTGACCTCGCTCCTTCGCGATTATCTCGAGGCCGACGGCTTCTTTGTGAGCGTCGAGAATCAGGCGCCGCGCGGCATCGAGGCCGCATTATCCGGCGACGTGGCAATGGCGGTCCTGGATGTGATGATGCCGCAACTCAACGGACTCGAAGTGCTGCGCAGGATTCGCGACAAGAGCGAGCTCCCCATCATCATGCTGACGGCGCGGGGAGATGACATCGATCGCATCGCCGGACTCGAGCTGGGTGCAGACGATTACGTCGCCAAACCGTGCACACCGCGTGAGCTTGCGGCGCGTATCCGCGCCATATTGCGGCGGGGACGGATCTCAGCCGAGAACTCCGCGGATGGATCGGAGATGATCGCATCGGGCAACCTGCGAATGTGGCCCGCTCGTCGCAGTGCGCAGTGGGCCGGCACTCCTTTGAAACTCACGGGCACGGAGTTCAGCCTGCTCGAGACGCTGGTGCGCCATGCCGGCCGGCCGGTCAGCAAGAACGAATTGTCGGAGCGTGCGCTCGGGCGTCCGCTCGAGCGGCACGATCGCAACATCGACGTGCACATCAGCAGCGTTCGCCGCAAACTCGGCACGCTCTCCGACGGGCGGCCGTTGATCCAGGCAGTGCACCGCATGGGCTATCAGCTGCTCGAGGAATGACGTTGGGACGTCTATTCTGGAAATTCTTCGCGTTCATCGCCTTGGCGCAGCTCAGTGGGATCATCGCGATCGGTATTCTGTTCTGGCTCACTCAATCGCACGGCGATCGCGGTCCGCCCCCGCCACCACCCGAGGCGCGGTTTATGCATGGCGCGGGGCCGCCGCCAAACCCACCCCCGCGCGGCCCGCGACCGTTCCCTCCGCTGGCACCGACCGTCGCCACGTTGCTGGCAAGTCTCGGAACGGCAGCCCTGCTGGCCTGGTATGTCGCGAAGCCGATTCGCGGACTGCGGCAAGCGTTCGCAGCGGCATCCAGCGGGCGGCTCGACCATCGCGTGGCTCCATCGATCGGCACTCGCCATGACGAGTTGGCCGATCTGGGGCGGGAGTTCGACCGCATGGCGGCGCAACTGCAGGCTCTCATGGAACGCCAGCGCCGCCTGCTGCACGATGTTTCGCACGAAGTGCGCTCGCCGCTGGCGAGGCTCCAGGCCGCAGTCGGATTGTTGCGCCAATCCCGCTCGCCGCGGGAGGCAACCATCGATCGGATCGAGGAGGAGATTGCACGCATCGATCGGCTGATCGGAGAACTATTGAGGCTGTCGCGACTCGAGGCTGGGGAGCATGCGGAGGACATTCAGGACATCGACATGAAGGAACTGGTGGGACAGGTGGTGTCGGATGCCCGATTCGAGTCGCATGCCGCGGGTCTCGAAATCGGCTGGAACGATTCCGCAGAGTGCATCGTGCGCGGCCGCCCTGAAATGCTTCACGTGGCCTTCGAGAACGTGGTCCGTAATGCCGTCAAATATGCATCGAGCGGCGGAGCGATCAGTGTCGAGACCAGTCAGGATGCAGCTGCACTGCGATACTTCTGCCGCGTCATGGACCAGGGTCCGGGTGTCCCGGAGCAGGATCTCGACAAGCTGTTCACGCCGTTTTTCCGCTCGGACCACGCGCCATCCGCGGAGGGTTATGGGCTGGGTCTCGCGATCGCGAAGCGCAGCATCGAGGCGCATGGCGGATGGATTCGTGCCGAGAATCGGCCCACCGGCGGACTCCTGGTGGAAATCGCGCTGCCCATGGAAACCTCGGCGCCGACCCGTGCGGCCTAGCTCGCGGCCGGAAGCCGCGAGCCGCCAAATCCCCCCGAATCATCGCGGCGGCGGACCGTCCCCGACGGGGGGCGGGCCAGCCCAACCATGCGATGGGCCATCCCCGCCGCGAGGCTGATCCTCGCGCGGCCCTTCGGCCAGGCGGGCACGCTGATCGGGCGTCAGCAGCAAGAAGATCTCGTGATCGGTGCGCGATCTGAGAAGCGCGAGCTGATTTTCCGCAGCCCCCAGCGCCTGCGCCAGGGATGCCGCTTTCGCGGCGTCGTACGCTGCGGATTGACCCATCTCCCGCAGCGCCTCACGCGCTTTTCGTGCCGCCTTGGAGCGCTCGCGCAACTCCGGTGCCGCCCCGTGAAGAATGCCGAACACCTTGTCGTCTTGATCCTCGCTCAAATGCAATCCCCAAAGATAAGGTGGCGGCCGATCCTCCGCACCGAAGCCCGGCCCCATCGGGGGCGGCCGAGGCGGTCCGCCGCGCCACTCCAGCCTGCAACCTCGCGAATCCCCGGGCGCCTCCGGCGGCGCCGCAAATGCACCGGAACAAAGCAGACAGGCAACCGCAGCAGCGGCGCTTGACCGACCCATCCATACTCGAATGACGCTCATGAATACCCGCCCTCCCATTTGACTTGGAAATGATAGAGGCTCGCGCCCTCAACGGGTTGTCAACGGGGGTAAACTTGCGTAAATTAATTGCGGCCTGCCCGCTCCCAGATCTTGCGCCGGACGGTCTCTTCACCCGGGGTCCCGCTGCGGTTCGTAAATATCAGGCGGCCTGCTTCGAACGAGACCTTCTGCAGGTAGGTCATACCGTTCTCGGCGGGCAGAAGCGACGAGGACACATGGTGGGCCACCTCGGAGGTTTCTGCGTTGAAATCCCAGGTGCCGTGGTAAGCATAATAACTGTCGAATGCCAGGACCTTCGATGCCGCCAGATTGCCGTCGGTTTGTGATGCAATTCGTTGGCTCGGAACCTCGAACCTGATCCGGTCCGGCGCGGCGATGTCGACGCTCATCCACCCCGATTTATCGTAAATCAGCAGACCGGTGGAGCGCGGCTGATAAAACGGGTCGACGGTCGATCCGTGGGGTCCCGAATAGTCGATGCGCACCAAGCGCCATACACCAATCAAACCTTCCCGCGTCACCGTGTTCGGCTGGTCCTTTTGCGCACCGTGCGTTGCGGCCGAAAGCGCGAAAACGGAGACCACGCCGTACAGCCAGATCGCAGCGCGCCGGCTGCCCGTCGGAATCAGATCACCCATTTCGCGGCAGCGCGGACCCTTCGGGATGGCGCTCATCATAAATCCGGAACATGCGCATCCTTGGCCGGCACGATCACCGCGCGACCCTGGTTGTGCTCTGCCGCGCGCAAGATCGTCTCCGCTTGGGCGGCGCCGTCGGCGGCGAGCGCCGGGCTGTAAGCCGTCACCGTGTAGCGGGTCACCATGCGGTCGCCGCGCAGCGCGCCGCCGTTTGCGGTGTAGTGGTCCTCAGTGACGATGGCGATCCCGCAATGCTGAATTTCGAAATCGAGTTCCTCGCTGGATCTCTGCAGCGCCATGTTTTCGCGCGCGCGCGCAACGCGCAACGCGCCAAGTCCTCCGAGCATGCCCCGACGTCCGCAGTCGTCGCCAACCGCCACGCTGCCGCCCGCTCGATACAGCCACGTCGCGGATTGCGGCAGACTGCCGGCGCCGACAAAACCGCCATACTTTTCGATCAGTCCCTGCTCGAGTGCGCTCTCGTGAACCGCATTGGAGGGTGAATAACCGACCGTGTGTACGATCGCCATGGCACGCTCGCGTCCGGGAACCGGTGTGAACATGACCTCGAACGATTCACCGTCGGTCTCGTAATTTCCTTCCGCAGCGGACAAAACGGAATTCGATGCGGCGATGACGTTGATGAAGCGGCCGTTCGCAACCGGCTGCATCTTGCCGGTCTCGGTGTCCCGGTAGCTCAGGTTCTCGCTCCACTCGTTATGATCGCGCAGGTTCTTGGATTTCAATGCCGCCCTCACTTCGTCGGCGGACATTCCCAGCCTTACACCCGAAATATCGACCATGCCCGAGGAGTAACGGCTGACCGGGGCGGCTGCGGGCGGCGCGACGGGCGGCGTGGAAGGCGGCGGCGCGGCGGCCACCACCGCGGGCGGTGGAGGCGGCGGCATGTCCGCGGAAGCACCCGGCCCTGCGGAACGCGCGGGCACCACGTATCCGGCGGTGACCAGCATTCCCTGTTGTTCCGCCTTGTCACAGCGGTAAAGGGAAACCGCACTGCTCTTGATGCCCGTCATCCCGTCGGCGCGGGGAATCGGATCCCCCACCACGCCGTTGGGCTCGCGCCGGTGGCTTTTGGGATCCATCAGGCAATAGTACCGATGCACATTGGGCGGCGAGCCCACCTCGAAATGCCCGCGGATGATTTCTTGATCGCCTTCCCGGAGCGATTGCTTGATGGAGGAAAACAGGCCGTCTTGCGGAAGACTCTTGGGCTCACCTGCGTCCGCGCCGGCCGCGGCGCTCCCCGCGGCGGCCGGCGCCGCCGTTGCGCCCTGCGGGGCCGGCGCATCCGCCTGCGCCCTGAACCCGCCACCGAAGAGCAACACCAGCCCCGCCGCCCACGCCCGCGTGCTGCTGCATCGAACTCGTCGCGATGTCTCCAAGGTTCCCCCTCAAGCACGGACTGATGCATTATTGGTTCCCGGATTCTAGTCGCTGGCGGACCGTACCGCACTAGGACACACCTTCGGCGCCGAGGCCGCTGCAATTCCCTGTGTTTTCGTGATACCCGACCGGTGTGGCGACATGCCGACCAGCCGCGGTAAAATTAGTCATGGAACGGGATCTGTTGCCGTGGATCTTGGGAGGTGGATTGCTCACCACCGCGGCGATCGCCGCAGCGATCGGATTCGGTGCTCATTCCCCGAGCGCCCGTGGTACCGCGCCCGCATCCAGGGTACTCGGCGGCCCTGGCGCCACGGATCAGATCGCCGCTCCGTCCGCCGGCGCCACCGCTGACGCGGTGTCCGCGTCAGATTCGGTGTCCGCGCCAAGCTCGGTGTCGGTAACACCCGGCGCGGCGCGTGGGGCTCTCGCGGCTGTCGCTGCCGGCACCGGTTCCTCCGAGCTCCCGGCGGGCGAGGTGTGGCAGTGTATCGTCAACGGCGAAATGATTTTCTCGGACAAACGCTGTGGAAACGGTGCGTCGGTCAGACAGATCGGCGATATCAATGTGATGGACATGCCTTCAGCCCAGCCGGTGCCCTATGGAGCGTATCGGCCCGCATACGGGGCGGCCCCCTACTCCCCTGCGCCGTCCTACTCCGATGATGCAGAGGACATGGGCAACGTAGCGGCGGATCTGTATCCGGGCCAGGCGCTCATCCTGGCGCGCGAACGGGCGCGGCGCGAGCATTCAAGTCGCCAGGACCACGGCGCTCACCCGCCGCCGAACCACGCGTTGCCGGGGCCGCACAATCCCCGATAGCCGGCAGGGGGGTGGCCGGACTCAAGTCCAATCGCCTGAATCGTCCGAGCCTCGATCCGATAACAGATTGGCCAGAAGTCCCCCGACGATGGCGCCGCCGACCTGCAACGCGATATCGCGTCCGGCGCCGGCGGGGCCGGCGCCTCCCGCGGTGCCCCCTGCGTCCTGATCCTGTTCGATGCGCGAGACCACCCAGTCGAACTTGCCGCTGGTGACGGCCGCGCGGCAGTAACGGCACTCGCCGATTTGGTTGAGGGCGATGGGCGCACCGCAGCTCGGGCAGGTGTTCTCCAAGGTGCCCGGCTTTTCCGTCGTCGCGACGCCCACCGAGCGTTGGAAGGTCCAGTCCTCCGTGAACGAGCGCACCGTGCGATCGCCGAACACGATGCGGTTGTCTTTGTCCACTTCGAAGTCCGCAGCGGATGCGCTGACCCGGACGGTGAGATCGTCGAACACACGCCCGTGCACGATCTGCACGGGATCGATACGTTGCACCGACAGACTCTCCATGACGTTGCGCCGCCCTTCTGCGGCCATCGTCTCCAGCTGGGCGCTCCAGGTGAAGTAGGCGCCCGGGCTCAGGAAGGCGCGTCCCGCATCGAGATTCTGACGGCACCAGGCATCCTGCAGTGCGAGGAATGCGGTTTTCACGCGAGACTGAAAAGCATCGAGCGAGAAGCCCGGGTCGGTCGTGCGCAAACTTGCGACTCCGTCATCGAGCGTGGCGGCGGCGACCGCCAGGGACGATCCGGGCGCATAGCCGATGAACGGCGCCCCCTGCACATCCGTGACCACCCAGTCCACGGAACCGTTCGTGACACTGGCGCGACAGTGAGCGCAGGTTCCGTCGAGATTCAGCCGCAGCTCGGCTCCGCACCCCGGGCAGCGCGAGGCGATCACGCCGCCATTCTCGGGCGTGCGCGCCGTCGCGCTGCGGGCGAACGTCCAACGCTCGCCATGCCGTTGATCGCTGCCTTCATCCGAGAGCACCTGGTTCGACTCGTTCAGCATTCGGGCGCGATAGACGAGATCGAAATGAATGTCGATGCGCTCACCCGACTGGTCGCAGGCCGCGCTGTCCACGTGTACGGCGCGCACGTTCAAACTCTCGAGCAGCGCATGCTGGTGCAGCGACCTCGCTCGCGCGATGCCGCTCGCAACCGCAGCAAATACGCGGTCGTCGAGATAGGCCCGGATGGCTGTCGCATCGTTTCGCTGAATGCCGCGCTTCACCAGGAAGAAAATCATCTCGGCGCGCTGCAGGAAGACTTCGAGCTCGAATCCCGGATCGCGGGCACGAATCTCATCGGTGACGGCGCGAACACCCAGTGCGGCCGGGCCATACAGCGCCTCGGTCCCGCCCCCGCGCCGGGCGACCCCCTCGAGCGCAGTTCCCAGCACGGCCAGCGCGGCCGGGACGGGGGCGGATGCCATCGAGGGCGTCGCGGCGGTCGATCCCATGGATGCGCCGCGCGAGGAGCGCCGAATGAAGAAATAGACGATGACGGCCACGACGAGAAGCCCGATCAGACCGTCGACCGAGCCGCCCGACCCGATGTGACCCGACGAGTGGTCGCCGCTCGAAAAGTGACCAGATGCGCCTGCATGGCCACCTCCACCCGCGCGCCCGTAGGCAGTGCCGGCAGACCCCCAAGCGGCGGCGGCCCCCCACGCGGCGCCCGCCCACCGCCTCATGGCGCGAGCGAAGCTCCGCAATTCCCGCAGAACTTCGCGCCCGGACTCGCCGCCGCTCCGCATTGAGTGCAGTGCGCCGCCTTGGGCGGCGCGATGGCGGTGCCGCAACTCGAGCAGAATTTTGCGTTCGGGGAGTTGGGCGCGTGGCAGTTCGCGCAAAGGATCTCCGCACCCGCACCGGTCGGCCCCGCAGGCGGCACCGCGCCACCGCCCGCTTGGCCGCCGGCGGATCCCGGCTGCGAACCGGGAGACATCATGCCCACACCGGCCACGATCCCACCCAACCCCATACCGACACCGAGAGCGGCGGTTCCATTGCCCCCGCCCGCCGCCGCGCCCTCGCCGATGCCTTTCAAGGCCGCACCGACACCGTATTCCCGAAAGCCCCCCGCCAGCCGGGTGTAGGCGCTGTCCTTGCGCAGGCCTTTGAGGGTCTTCTCGTCCTCGGGCGAGAGGCTGATCGTGACGTTTCCCAGCCGGGTGATCTTGACCCCATAGGGGGTGAGCGCCGCCTGGACGTCCGCGAGCAGCGCGGATTCGATCTCCGCGGTGCGTCCGGCGAGGCCGAGCACCGGCCATTTCTCCGCGGTCAGTTTGCGTACCACACCGGTGCGCAGGGCTTTCAGAATCTGCTCCCGGGTCCAGTCGGTGACCAGCTCGTTGGACACCTGTCGGGTGCCGACCAGGGTCAGGATCAAGGTCGCAGGGTCGACCACCGACAGCGCGTATTCGCCGAACACGCGCAGGCCGACGGCCAGGCCGGTTTCCGGATCTTCGATGTTGTCGATCGGTCCACCGAAGGGAAGATTGACGAATTCGCGCGTAGCGACGAAGTAGAGCTCCGCCCGATACATGTTGCCGCCGCTCGCCCAGTCGACGATATCGCCCAGGAAAGGGATGAGCGCGCCGTCCAAAGTGGAGCGTCCCTGCGGCAATGTCCCGGCCACCTTGCCCTCCTTGATGAACAGCGCAGTCTCGTCCGGCTGCACGGTCACCTGAGTGAGTTTGCGGATGGTCAGATCCGGCCACTTGTAAAGAATGTCACCCTTGGCCTCATCCGGCCGCGCAATAAACTGGCGATTCAGATCGCCCTTCCCGAATAGACTCACGGCTGCAGCCTCCCCTCAGATCATTTGCCGGTTGTCGACGAATATAAGCCTAAATGGGCCGGGCAGCATCGGGGAAACGAGAGGTCGATCCCGTTCTGCGCATCGAGAGCCCGAAACATGTTAGAAGGGGCGTCCCATGGGCAGAACACCGACGAAGGCTCATTGAATGATCGAACGATCCGTTTCTTCCGCGTTGCCCTCCCGCTCGCGCCGCGTGCGCGGCCTCGCGGGCACTTTCACCATGATCGCGGCCGCGGTAATCGGCGTATCCGCCCGGGGCAGCGCGGCCGAGCCGACCCCACCGGCGGCGCCACGACCCCCTGTGGTCGCCGGCGCCGCGCCCGTCGTGCACGCATCGACCGTCTCGACCCAATACGCGGCGCTCGCTACGAAGCTCCAGAAGCAATTTCCGGAATATCCCATCGACAGCATCCGGCCGAGCGGCGTCGAAGGCATCCTCGAGGTTCTTTTCGGCGGAAATCGCATCATCTACAGCGACGCCACGGGGGAGCACTTCTTCAACGGCCATCTGTTCGACGTGGAGGCTCACCGCGACCTGACCGACGAGCGTCTCGAGGAAGTGACCCGCATCGATCTCAGGCAGCTGCCGCTTGCGGACGCATTCAACGTGGTCCACGGCAGCGGCAAGCGCGAAATTTACCTGTTCGAGGACCCCGATTGCCCGTATTGCCGCAAACTCGAGGAACAGCTCCCCCAAGTCGACAATGTGACTTTCCACGTGTTCCTGTTCCCACTCACACAGCTCCATCCGCACGCATACGAACACGCGCTCGGCATCTGGTGCTCGAAGGACCGTTCGAAGGCGTGGACCGACAAGATGCTCAAGGGGATCGATCCCCCGCCTGCCAAGTGCGCGAATCCGCTGGATCGCAATGTGGCCTTGGGCGAAAAACTGCACATCGACGGCACGCCAACGCTGATCCTCGCCAACGGACGGCCGCACTCCGGAACCGTGACGGCGGAGGAACTGGAGCATTTGCTCGCGACCATGCCGGTGCATTGACGCCGAGGCTCAACCCGGGAGGCCGAGGCTCAACCCGGGAGCGTATCGTAAGTCTTCAAGCCCGACGGCACCTGCGCCCAGGCAGGACGGTCTCGCATGAAGATGGCGATCGTCGGATTGAACCAGGACGGATCGTCGAGCGAGCCCGCATAGATCGTATGCTGCTCGTCCATGCCTGATCGACCGCCGAAAACCAGGCTGCCGCACTCGGCGCAGAAATTGCGCACGGCCTCACCACCGCGCGCGGATCTCGAGACGGACTGACGGCTCTTGCCGGTGAGGCGAAGCGCGGACGCTCGAATTCCCATGAACGGAATGCAGCCGGATCCGGAGGCCCTGCGGCAATCGCTGCAGTAACAAAGCCCGGCGTACAAGGGCTCACCCGCGATCGTGTACCTCAATGCGCCGCACAGGCAGCCTCCGGTGTGCGTCGCGCCTTCCGGCGCGCTGCTTGCCGAGCTCATGGGATCAGCACGATCTTGCCCAGCGCACCGGGAGACACGATGCGCCGATGCGCCTCGGCAGCTTGCGCCAGCGGCAGCTCGAGCCCGACCACCGGATCGAGAAAGCCCTTCTCGAGACCCGCGCGGATGGCCCACCCGATTTTGCGCAGCCCCTCCGCGGGCACGTTCCAGAGCATCATCGCCATGATCGACGCATCCCGCGCCATGAGGTCGCGCGGCGTGATCGTGGCGTCGCCGCGGCTGCCGATCACCACCACCCGGCCGCCGCTCGCCAGCATGCGCAGGTCTTGACCGAGATTGACGTTGGCCAGCACCTCCAGGATCGCATCGGCGCCGCGGCCTTCGGTCAGCCCGATGATCTGGGTCTGATAGTCAGGCGCATGATGATTCAGGGCATGGTGGGCACCCTGCCGGCCGACCAGTTCGAGCCCCCGCTCCGTCCCGGCGGTGCCGATGACGATCAGCCCGGCAGCGCGCGCGAACTGCAGCGCGGCGATGCCGACACCGCCGCTCGCCCCGTGCACTAGCAGCGTCTCGGCCGGCGCAATGCGTGCGAGCTGGAACAACGCTCGATACGCAGTGGCATAGGGCACGAACAGTCCCGCACCCTGCGCGTAGCTGATCGGGTTCGGCAACCATTGCACGCGGGTTCGCTCGCACAGAGCGAACTCCGCGTAGGAGCCGGTGAGCGTACCCATCGCGAAGACGCGATCGCCGCGAGCAAGATCGCGAACCCCTTCGCCCACGGCCTCCACCGTGCCGGCGGCATCGGAGCCGGGCGTGTAGGGCAGCGTCGGATTGCGCGCCCCGTAAGTACCGGCGCGCGCATAGGTTTCGTACGGGTTGACTCCCGCCGCTTTGACGCGAATCAACACCTCCTGGGGGCCGGGTTTGGGCAGCTCCGCATCCTCGATCACGAGGACTTCGGGACCCCCGAAAGCATGCACACGAATTCGTTTCACGCGGGTATCTCCTGGACGGTGAACCACATGCCGGTCAGCCCTCAACCTATCGGCGCATCAACCACGCCACGAGCGACAGGACGGCGCTTGCGAGCAGCATGGTGGTGAACGGAAAAAAGAATTTCACGCCGGGTCGATCGACCACCAGGTCCCCGGGCAGCCGCAGCCAGGGTATTCTTCCCAGCCAGGGCCAAAGTAGTCCGGCGAGTACCGCGAGCGATCCGAGCACGATGAGGAGCCGATTCATTTCTCCCTAGGATACTATCTCCGCCATGAACGTGACCGACGCCGTCCGCAGCCGCATGAGTTGCCGTGCTTTCCTAGATACGCCGGTGCCCCTGGAGACCCTTCGGGACATCCTGGAGATTGCCAAACAGGCGCCCTCGGGAGGCAATTTGCAGCCCTGGCAGGTGCATGTGCTCGCCGGCCGGCCGCTGCGCGAGTTCGTGACGCTGATCCGCTCCAAACTGCCCACCTTGCCGCAGGGCGAGGGCACCGAGTACGCGATCTACCCGCCGAACCTCAAGGAGCCATACCGCTCGCGGCGGTTCCAGTGCGGCGAGGATCTGTATGCGACGATTGCGGTCGGGCGCGAGGAGAAGCAGCGGCGGCTCGCGCAATTCGCACGCAACTACGAATTTTTCGGAGCGCCCGCCGCCATGTTCTTCGTCATCGACCGCATCATGGGTGCCGATCAGTGGGCGGATGTGGGCATGTTCATGCAGAACATCATGCTGCTGGCGAGGGAGCGCGACCTGCATACCTGCCCTCAGGAGGCCTGGGCGTCCTGGCATCGCAGCGTCACCGAGTTTCTCGGCCTGCCGCCGGAACACATGCTCTTTTGCGGCCTGGCCATCGGCTATCGCGATGACGCCGCGCCCATCAATCGGCTGCGGACGGCTCGCGCTCCGCTCGAGGAGTTCGCGAAATTCCATATCTGAGGAGACGCGCGATGATCGCACCCAGGCGCGGCATGGAACAGACCATGACCCCCGAAAGCCCCGCTTCGGCCGCGCCACGGTCCCCCCGCGGCTTCGCCGCCAGCTTCGGTCTCGACCCAAGAGTGGCGCTGCTCACCGTGCTGGTCGATCTCATGGCGAACAGCGCAACCGTCGTCAGCGCGGGGCTTCTCTACGAGGTCGAACTGGGCGCAGCCGTCGTGCTGACGGTGATTGCCTACAAGGCACAACGCGCCTGGTACGGCGACGATCGCGATTCAGCCCTCATCAAGGCGCTGGTCGTGGGCCTTTTGACCGCCATACCCGTTCCCATCAGTCCCCTGTTCGCGCTCCCTGGAGGCGCCGTCGGTTTGTTGCAGGCGCTGCGGCGCAAAGCACCTTAGCAGGTCATCCGTTCGCCCTCACGAACGGGAAGATGTGCACCCGCCGGCCGGTCGCCGCAAATATGGCGTTCGCGACGGCGGGTCCGACCGGAGCGACTCCCGGTTCCCCGACGCCCGTCGGCGCTTCGGTCGACGGCACGATGTGCACTTCCACCTTGGGCATTTCATTCATTCGCAGCACGCGGTAATCGTTGAAGTTGGACTGCTCCACGCGACCGTCCTTGAGGGTAATGGCGCCGTATAGCGCCGCGCTGATGCCGAACCCAATGCCGCCTTCCATTTGCGCCGCGATCACGTCGGGATTGATGGGCGTGCCGCAGTCGACGGCGCATACGACGCGATCGACCTTCACTTCGCCCCGGTCATCGACGCTCACTTCGGCGACCTGGGCGACGAATGTCTTGAAGGCCTCGGCCACTGCGATGCCGCGGCCCTTACCCTTGGGCAACGGAGCGCCGTGCCAGCCGGCCTTCTCTGCTGCGAGCTCCAGCACACGCTTCATGCGCGGCTCATCGGCGAGGAGCTTGCGGCGCACCTCGAACGGATCCTGTCCCGCGGCATGGGCAATCTCGTCGATGAAGGCCTCGACCGCAAAGGTGGTATGTGAGGAGCCGACCACCCGCCACCACAAGACCGGCACGCCGACCTCGGTCGTCGATAGATCGACGGAGATGTTGGGAATCTTGTAAGCGATATTCGCGGCGCCCTCGACGGAGGTGGGATCGACACCGTCCTTGATCATCCCGGCGAACGGCGTGCCGGTCATGATGGACTGGCCGACGATGACGTGCTTCCAGGCGGCGAGCTCGCCTTGCGCGTCCAGCGCAGCCTCGAGCTTGTGGTAATACATGGGCCGATATAGTCCTCCGCCAATGTCGTCTTCGCGCGTCCACTGGAGTTTGATCGGTGTGCCGTCCGCACCGTGTGCCTTTGCGATCGATACCGCCTCGACGATGAAGTCGGACCACGCATTGGCACGCCGGCCGAAGCTACCCCCCGCGTAGAGTGTGTGAATGGCCACCTGCTCGGGCTTGAGCCCGCAGGCCTTCGCGGCGTTAGCTTGATCGATGGTTTGGAATTGGTCTCCCGCCCAGATCTCGCAGCTGTCCGCCGTGAGCTTGACTACCGCATCGAGCGGCTCCATGGGAGCATGCGCCAAATAGGGAAACTCGTAGCTGGCGGAGACTCTGCGGGCCGCGCCGCGCAGAACCTCGGCGGCATCGCCCTGCTTGCGCGCCGAGCGCGCGGGCTGGTCGGCGAGGCGCCGATAGCTGTCCATCAAGTCAGCGGAGCTGCGCTTCTCGGCATGGGTCTCGTCCCAGCTGACCATGAGCGCATCGCGCCCGCGCTTGGCGGCCCAGAAGCTGTTTGCGATCACGGCCACTCCCCGCGGCACTTGCACGATCTTGACCACGCCCGGGACGGCGGAGGCGGCGGCGCCGTCGAAGCTCTGCACTGTCGCGCCGAAACGCGGCGCCCGCTTGAGCAACGCAACGAGCATGCCGGGAGAAGCGGCATCCAACGTGAACTGAGCGGTGCCATCGCACTTGGCGGGAACGTCCACCCGCGGAACCCTTTGTCCGATCAGCTTGAAATCCCGGGGGTCCTTGAGCACGACCGTCCCGGGGACGGCCAGGGAGCGGGCCGTGGGGACCAAAGCCCCGAACGTCGCCTTCCGATGAGTGGCCGCGTGCAGCACCACTCCCTTGTCGACGGCGAGCTCCGATGGCGCAACGTGCCACTCCTTGGCCGCCGCGGCGACCAGCACCGCGCGCGCCTTCGCGCCGGCCTCTCGAAGCTGCAGCCAGGAGTTCGCCATCGCGGAGCTTCCGCCCGTGCCCTGCATCGTGCCGAATGCCAGATTGGCGTAGCGCTTGGCGTCTGCCGGCGCGCTTTCCACCCGCACGCGCTCCCAATCGGCATCGAGTTCCTCGGCGACCAGGGTGGCAATGCCGGTGTAGGCGCCCTGTCCCATTTCAACGTGCTTGGCGATCACGGTGATGCCGCCGTCGGTGCCGACCCGCAGGAAGGCGTTCGGAACAAAGGCGGGATTTTCGGCCGGTGCGGCGCCGGCCGGTGCGGCGCCGGCCAGTGCGCGCCTCGAGGAGGCAGTCCATTCGAATCCGATGGTCAGTGCGACCGATGCCGCACCCGCGGTCTTGAGAAACGCGCGGCGTCCGCGGCGGATGTCCGATGATCGGGTTGCCATGGTCATGCCTTCAGAGAGCGGGCCGCTTCATGAATCGCGGCGCGTATTCGAAGATAGGTGGCGCAGCGGCAGATGTTGCCGCTCATCGCTGCGTCGATGTCGGCATCGGTGGGTGCCGGGCTTTTTGAGAGCAGCGCCGTCGCCGACATGATCTGGCCTGACTGGCAATAGCCGCATTGCGGTACCTGCAGCTTGATCCACGCCGCCTGCACCGCGTTGCCCGGGCCGCTTTGCAAACCTTCGATGGTCGTCACCCGACGGCCGGCCACCGAGGCGAGGGGCGTGACACAGGAGCGAATCGCGACGCCGTCCAAATGCACGGTACAGGCGCCGCACATGGCGATGCCGCAGCCGAACTTGGTGCCGGGCAGTCCCGCAACCTCCCTCACCGCCCAGAGCAGCGGCATGTCCGGATCCGCATCGAGCGTGGTGGCTGTTCCATTGAGCGTGAAAGTGGTCGGCATTATCTTCCCCGTCAGCAGGCCGCTGATGAGCGCAGCCTAAGGGCTGCGGTTGCCGAGAGCAATGGCGCCGCGGCAATCGATCCGTCGAGCGCTACAACGACCGCACCAACGCGTCGAAGAACACGGCCTGCTCGTCATAGAAAGCGTCGGGCATCTCCGCTTTCTGCCAGGTCGACCATTGCACCAGAATGAGCCCCCGGCTCGGGTCGATCGCGATGCTCTGACCGTAGATGCCTTCGGCCCAGAAGGAATGCTTTGCGGTCTCGGTCACCCGTTCGCGCTTCGGCGGCGAGGTGGCGTCGAGAAACCACCACTGATACCCATACTGACCTTCCGGCGCCGAAGGGGTGACGGATCCCTGGGCTTGGGTCCAGGTGGTGGAATCGCGCATCCAACCGGGCGGCAGCAAGCTCGCGCCGTTCGCCAGACGTCCATCCCGCGCAACGAACAGCGCGAAGCGGCCCCAATCGCGGAGCGTCGCATTGAATCCGTGACCTCCCATGTCCACTCGTCCGGGTACGAGCGCTTCCCAGACTCCGTCGGACTCCATCGCAAAGCGGCTCCAGATCCGGGATTGCAAATACTTCGCGATCGGCATCCCGGTCGCTTGCTCCAGAACCCGGCCCGCGAGCCATGCGCCGCCTGTGTTGTAGGACCAGCGCTCGCCCGGCGCCACACCGGGCGAGCGCTTGACCGAGCGGATGAGGCCAAACACGCAGTCATACGGCTTCGCGTCCGCCTCGCAGCGCGTCAAGCGGGCGAAATCGGAATCGGGGTCTGCATAATTCTCGTTCCAAGCGACCCCCGAGGTGTGCTGCAGGAGCTGGCGCAGCGACACATCGCGCCACGCGCTCTCGCGAAGCTCCGGAAGGTAGTCGATGATTGGATCGTTCACCGATTTGATCGCGCCCTCCGCGATGGCCACTCCGATCAGGACGGACACCACGGATTTTGCCACCGAACGGGACGTCCACAGCGTCTTCTCGGTGTTGCCCTTGCCGTAATACTCGTAGGCGACGGCCCCATCCTTCAAGACCAACAAACCGGTCACCGATTGATGCCGGAGGTAATCCTCGAGACCGTAGCGGCGGCCCTGAATGCGGTAGCCGACCGGAGGCAGCGCGCGCCGTGCGCGCGGCAGCGGGTAGGGAACGCTCTCGCCAACCTGAAATACATCCCCGCCATACATGCGAAAGGTGTTGCGGAAGCCTATCACCCGCTCCGGCTGGGTCCAGAGCAGCATGCTCTTCGGGTCCGGAATCCGGGCATCGTAGGGCTGCGGGCACGACGTGAGGCCCCAGGCCGTGCAGGCCGCCCCCGGCGGCTCGCCGGCATCGATCCGCACACCCGGGAGCGCCACGATCGCGCAGCACGCGGTTGCGACGAGCTTTCTGATGTTCGCCATGCGGTTTAGTATCCGCGAAAGCCGAGCGCGACGACAGTCGTCGGAGCTCTGGGAGGAGAGGCGGTATGGTCGACTGGAGAATCTATGCGCTCGGCTCGGCGGCGTTCGCGGCGCTGACCGCGATCTTGGCCAAGGTCGGCGTCGTCGATATCGACTCCAATCTCGCCACCTTCGTCCGAACGGTCGTGATTCTCGCGCTTTGTGCGCTTGCGGTGACGATCCGCGGCGGTTGGGAGTGGGGCACGGTGTCGCCGCGCTCGCTCAAGATGCTGTCATTATCGGGAGTCGCCACCGGGTTCTCGTGGCTCTGCTATTTCAAAGCACTTCAGGCCGGCCCCGCCTCGCGCGTGGCGCCCCTCGACAAACTGAGCGTGGTGTTCGTCGTGCTGCTCGCGGCCCTGTTCCTGCGAGAGCCGTTGACGCTCAAGGTCGGCGTCGGCGCCTTGCTCATCACCGCAGGTGCGGTACTGATGGCGATATGATACCTCGATGCAATAAAGGCACTATTTTGCTCATGCCCATGAACCCAAAATCCTTCCCTGCCGCTCTCATGAGCGGCGTCGCGTCCCTGGCACTTGCGTTCGCCGCGGCCGCCGGTACCGCTCCCGAAGCGACACCCGCCGCGACGCCCCTCGCCGCAGCACTCTACCGGACGACTGGAAGCCTGGTGCTCGGTTCGCCCGACCGCTGGGATTACCTCGCCTGGGACGCGGGGTCGCACAGGGTCTTCGCGGCCCACGAATCGACCGTCACGGTCGTGGATGCCGATCGTCTGAGCATCGTCGGTCAGATCCCCGTAGCCGGAGCGAACGGCATCGCCGTGGTGCCCTCCTTGCACAAGGGCTACGCCGGGAGTTCCGGGACTCGCACCATCGTAGTTTTCGATCTTGCTTCGTTGACTGTCCGCAAACGGATCCCCTCGGACGAGGATACGGACGGTGTGGTTTACGATCCCGACAGCGGGCACGTGTTCGTGATGCAGGGCGACCCGAGATCGGTGACCGCGGTCGACGTGCGCTCGGACACGGTCGCTGCACGCATCGGACTCGGCGGCAAGCCGGAGTTCGCGGCCGCCGACGGCGCGGGAAAGCTGTATGTCAACATCGTGGACCAGGGCAGCGTGCAGCGAATCGACACGCGTTCGCTCCGGGTGGATGCCACCTGGCCGCTTCCCGGCTGCGAGCGCCCGCATGGGATCGCTCTCGACGTACACGCGGGGCGGCTGTTTTCCGGATGCGTCAATCAGCGGCTGCTGGTGCTCGATCTGCACGATGGGCACCTGGTCGCCCAGTTGCCGATCGGTAGCGGGAGCGATGCGGTCGGCTTCGATCCCAGGCGCCGCTGGGTGCTGAGCTCGAACGGCGCGGGAACCCTGTCCGTGATTCGAGAGACGGATCCCGGCCGGTACGTGCCGATGCCGGAGGTGCCGACGCAGCCGTCCGCCCGCACCATGACCATCGATCCCGGATCGGGTAGAGTGTTTCTGCTGGCGGCGGAGCGCATCGAGAAGGACTCGGGCGCGGCCGATCCGCGTCAACGCTACGGCATCCGTCCCGGCTCGCTGCGGCTGCTGGTGGAACAGCCTTCGGATCCAGGCGCTCCCATCGCTGGGAACGATCGATGATCGCCGCTCGCCGCCGAGCCGCCTCGCTGAGATTTCCAAATTGCATAGCCGGCGCCCCGCCTGGCGTGTTAGCGTCGATATCGGGTCGCCATTGACCGATCGCGGAGTCATATCATGCGGGAACTGGATAGGGCGCTGCTCGACATAAACTTCGTCCGCGAGCACATCGCTCGAACCACGCAATTCAAGGGATACGGCCCGCTCACCCTGGCGGCCACCGGCGTTTTGGCGCTCGGCGTGGCTGCCCTTCAGGCCGAATTCCAGCCGACGCCCCATGCCCGGGCGTACGAGTTCATAGCGATATGGTCCGCCACCGCCGCGGTCGCGGTAATCCTCATCGGGATCGAGGCCGTGGTGCGTTCCCGCCGGCTGCACGTCGGCATGGCGGTGGAGATGCTGCAATCCGCGATCGAGCAATTCCTGCCGGCCGTCACGGCCGGCGTGCTCATTGCCTTCGCGCTGGCGCGCTGGTCGCCAGGCTCGCTGTGGATGCTGCCGGGGCTGTGGCAAATCGTCTTCAGCCTGGGCGTGTTCTCGACCGCGCGCATTTTGCCGAAGGTCGTGTTCATCGTCGGCATTTGGTATCTGGGATGCGGCCTCGCGTGCCTCGCCGTTGGTCAAAGCGATCCGCTTTCGCCCTGGTCGATGGGAGTCCCTTTCGGCGGGGGCCAATTGCTTGTAGCATGCATCCTTCAAATAAGTCGCCGCTCGAGCCACACCGATGACTAAAGGGAAAATCCGCTCAACCGAGGGTCGTTACGCCTATCCGAACCTCGATCTCGTGATCCACGAACGGGCGCGATTGAGTGTCATGACTTCGCTGATCGCGCACACCAAGGGGCTGCGATTTTCGGATTTGAAACGGCTCTGCGATCTCACTGACGGCAACCTCAGCCGTCATTTGCAGTTGCTAGCCTCCGAGAACCTGGTCGCGATCACCAAGAGCTACGACGACAGCCGGCCCCAAACCTGGTGCCGGCTCACGGCCGAGGGGAAGCGCCGCTACCTACGATACTTGTCCGTGCTCGAGCAGATCGTGGACGATTCCGCCGCCAGACATAAATCCGGCGACCCGGTGCTCGCGGGCTCGGCGGGCAACTGAGCGGGCCGGGTCAGGGCGAGGACCCTTCCCATGAACCGCCCTAGTTGCTCAGCAATAGCTGGACGCCGAAGTAGCCGATGAATTTCGGCTCGGCGCTCGCTCCGCGACCCGCCATGAACAACGCGATCAAGCCGCGCCTCAACTGGTAGCGACCGCCGAGATCCACGGTGGTGGCGGCGGTCGATTGCAGCCCCAAAGGACGGTCTCGGTAGATCTCGGCGGCCAGATCGAGGCGCTCGGCGAATGTGTGGCCTGCGACCAGTCCGAAGATCTCCTCGCGCGGTCCACGCTTGGGGAAAAAATAGCCCGCCTCCATATCGAGATCGACGGCGCCCCACTTTGTTGCGGCCTCCAACGGCACCAATAACCGCGGGCCGGGCGAGCCGATGCCCCGCCGCTGGGCGGAGAGCGTCGAGCCCGTCTCGACTTGCGGGAAAAGGGCGACCTGCCAACCCTGCTCCCCCTGATCTATGAAGCGCCATTTCACGCCCGGATAGGCATTGCCCCATCCCGAGTGTTTCGCTCGAGCGTCGTCCGTCTCGAGCACATACGGGACCTCATAGGTGAGCTGTACGCGGTCTCCGAGACCGAAATTCACGTCGATCTGCGGCACCTGAAACGACGCGCTTGCGCGCTCGAGCGTTGGTGCTGCGGCGACATTGATCTCCCAGTTGCCGTTGCCCGGTGTTCCCGGGTCGTTCGACAGGAACGGAGGTCCCGCCTGCGCAATGCCGACATGCGGAACCGCCATCGTGAGTGCACCAATGCACCGGACAGCGCATATACGCGCGCCGGGCGGCAATGAAAATTTATTCACCAGCCTGAGTCCTTGCGGCTCGCCTGCCCCGCGCCGCGGCGATCGGCCCTCGACGCCGCAGCACAGGCCGGGCTATCGGAACTGAAAGGTATACCCGGCTTGCCAGCCGTTCTTGGTCGGCTCGATGTCGAATGACGTACGCACGTCGGGATGCTCGCGCCGGTCCAGCACGAAACGGGCCGTGGCGATTCCCAAGGCGGCGCCCGCCACGGTGTCGGACGTCCAGTGCACGTTGTCCTTGATCCTGATGTACGCCGTGGCGCCCGCCACGCCATAGCCGATGATGCGGCGAATCCAGCGGTATTCATCGTTGCCCGATTCGGCGAATACGGTCCCAACCGCAAAAGCGGCGCTCGCGTGAACCGAGGGAAATGAGTCTCCGCCCGCGCGCCAGCGATTCGGCGATGTGGTTCCATCGGGACGCTCCCGGCCGCCGGCATACGAGAGAATCTCCCCGGTCAGCGTGCTCAACGCTCCGGCCTCGACCAGCGACCAGCTCTCCCGATAGCCGTCGGAGTCGCCGAGGAAGGCGGCATACGCGAAGGTACCACCGATGATCGCGACGGTCGGCAGCGCATCCCGGGCGGCGTTCTTGTCCTTGCCGCCGTTCAGCAATGCATTCGAACCGGTCGCGAAGTGATCGCGCACGCGTGTGTCGAATTCACGGGCTACGCCGACCGCGGCCAGGGAGCCGGCGAACGCCAGCCAGTCCTCCCCGTCCCAGCGAATAGGGGCGGTGAAGTAGAGCTTCACGTCGTCGAGGGTATCCGACCAGACGGACGAATCGGCCCGGGCCGCAAACGGCGTCAACGAGCACCAGAGGCAGGCTGCGGCCAACGCGGGCATCGTCGATCGAGGTGCGGAGGTCAAAGGAACTTTTGCCGCCATGATGCTGGCCCGATCCCGGTCATGTGAATGTCGCTTTTTTGTGATAACTTTGCGAAACAAAGTATAGGGACTACACTCTGCGTTGCAAAGTGCAGGAGGTGCGCATGACCGATTGCCGAAGTCCACGCTCTTTGTCTAAGGGGGCGTTCGCGGCTTTTGTCATTGGGGTCGGAATATGCAGCCTGCTGCGTAAGGAACGGTCCGCAGTATACCCGCCCTTCCGCTGGAAAACAGCCTTCGCCCGGGTACGATCGCGCGGTGCGACGCAGTGAACGTTGCCAGGTCTCTGCAGGCCGAGGATCTGGCCGCGCCGAGCGCGGACCCCATCGAATGGCGCCGCGACGCCGATTCGTTTGCACCTCCGCAAGCCTCCACGGCACTTCTGGGGGCCGGCATCCTGGTCTCGATCCTGCCCATTCCGTTCATCTTCGCTCGCGGTCCGCTCTGGGCGGCCGAGCGGCTTCTGCCTCCCTTGCGTACGACCGGTTGGATCGCACTCGCAATCAACGCGGCGGCGCTTGCCCTCTGCTGCTTCTTGAAACCGCTTCGCACACCCATCGGCGTCTTCACCTACCGCCTCACCTTCCTCTACGGCGGGATTGCGTGGCTGTCCGGCCTCGTGATCACCTATCTCTCGTGGGGGATTGGGGCGGTGATCGCGGGCATCGTCTGTCTCGGCGGCGGGGTCGTGACCACGGGCCTGTTGGCGACGCTCACGAGCGGAGAGTGGACAGGATTTTTCACGCTGCTGCTTTTCGTCGTGCTCACGGTCGCCGGCCGCGCGGCGGGCATGCGTCTCGCGCGTCACGGAGTGCAATATCGGCGATAGCCGGGGATTGGCCCCGCGCGCCGCAACAACCCCGGTTAGAGACGAAATTTCGGACTCCCGCAATCGTCTACAATGCGGGAGAAAAGCTCATGACCACGTCCCTCCCGTCCCTTTCGGCGGCAGCGCACCCGCCCACCCGTGAGCGTTTACGCGGCATTGCCTCCATGGTCGCCGCGGTGTTCACGTTCTCGATCATGGACGCGACGCTGAAGCGGCTGTCGTCCCACTACGCCCCGCTTCAGGTCTCGTGCATGCGCTGCCTGTCGTCGGTGCTCTGGCTGGTGTTGGTCATCGGCTACCAACGTTCCTGGCCTCTGCTGCGCGCCACCCAGCCGCTGCTCCATCTGGGCCGCGGCGCGCTCGGCATCTGCATGCTCGGGACTTTCGTTTATGCGGTGAACAAGATGACGTTGGCGCAAACGTACTCCTTATTCCTGGCCGCACCGCTGCTGATGACGGCGCTTTCGGTTCCTCTGCACGGCGAGCGCGTCACGGGCAGGCGCTGGGCCGCGATCTGCATCGGACTCTGTGGCGTACTCGTCATCCTGCATCCGTGGAGCAAAGGCCCGGTGCCGCTCGCGGCGGCGCTTGCGGCCGCGGCAGCTGCGATCTGTTATTCGCTCTCCGCGTTGACGGTGAGGTCGCTGCGGCGGGGAAACTCCATTCTGTCGACCGTGTTCTGGAATTTGATGCTGGTGGGCTTCGGTGCGGGGCTGCTATCGATTGGCAACTGGCGCGCAATTGCGCTCACCGATTGGCCATGGCTGGCGGGTACGGGTCTCGCCGGCGCGCTCGGACAGTTCTGCATCACGGACGCATTTCGTCGAGCTGCGCCGGCCGTGGTGGCCCCGTTCGAATACACTTCGATTCTTTGGGCCTTCGCCATCGACTGGATATTTTGGTCGGCTACGCCCTCGTCGAGCTTGATCGTCGGTGCGGCCATCGTGATCGCCACCGGAATTTACGTAATCTGGGATGAGCGCCGATCGGTAGATCTACCGATGAACCCGGCGAGCCCGCCCCCCTGAAGCCCGCATTCAATCCTGCTCGCTGTGCCCGTCCGATCGATAGCTCGACAGGCCGACCCAGTTGCCCGAATCCGCCAGGCTCGCGAGCACCACGTAATCGAGGTGCGTGAGAATCGCCTCCGCGGCACTCGTCGTGCGCGCGGGCTGATCTCCGGATACTGCCTGATCTCCGGATACTGCGCTCACGCCGAGCATCGCCGCCAAGCACGCCGCGATCACGGTCGACTTCGAGATACGATGAGGCATACCGCAAAGGGGTTGAAGCTTTTCCGCGTTGCCGGGCTGCCGATCGTCCTGGCATCCGAAGAACCCACTCTGCGGGTGCACAGCGGGCGCTAGATGCGTCCGGCGACGACCAGCACGAGCAGCACGATCACCACCAGGCCAAGTCCGCCGGATGGGTAATAGCCCCATCCCCCGCTGTAAGGCCATGTCGGCAACGCGCCAATCAACAGCAAAACCAAGAGAATGAGGAGGATGGTGCTTATCGACATGTTGTTCTCCCAAACGAGCCAGGGTGCAGATATGCACCGAAGACTAGCGCGGGTGAGAATCGGTGGAAGCCGGGAGGCTGCGACAACCGGTGTAGGGAGGCTCCTACCTCCCCGCCCGGCTCGACCAGTACCAGTAAAACGGCAGACCGGCGAGCAGCATGGCGACTCCCTGCAAGGCTTGACGCGGCGTCGCGACGAAGGTGTTCACCAAAAGGGCCGTTGTCACGAGCACGAAGGCGAGCGGGATCCACGGATAGCCCGTCGCGCGATAGCCGCGCGGCGCGTCCGGCATCGTACGGCGGAATACGAACAGTGAGCCCGCGGACAGACCGTAGAACAACCAGGACGCGAAAATCACGGAATCCGTGAGCGTGTCGTAGCTCCCCGAGACTGCCAGAGCGCTCGCCCAAACCCCCTGCGCGATCAGCGCCCTGACCGGCACGTTGGAGCGTGGTGACAGCTTCGCGAGGCCTCCGAAGAACAGACCTTCGCGCGCCATGGCAAATGGAATCCGGGAGTTGGAGAGCACGCTCGCGTGCAGGGAGCCGAACGATGAGATCATCATGGCGACTGCGGTCAGGGACACCGCCGCCGGACCCAGAAACCGCTTCAAGACCTCGGTCGCAACCGACGAGCTCGTCGGTATGCTCGCGATCTGCAGCGGCGTCAGCGTGTAGTAATACGAGGCGTTCACGAACAAGTAAATGGCGGCCACCAGCAGCGTGCCGCCGATGAAGGCGCGTGGAAGATTTTTCTGAGGGTCCCGGATCTCCCCCGCCAGCGGGGCGACATTGTTCCAGCCGTCATAGGCCCACAGCGCCCCGAGCATGGCGGCACCAAACCCCGCGACGCCGCCGCGCGCACTCGCGGCGACGCCTTCGCAGCTGCCCCCGAGCCCCGAATCACTGAAATGCCCGAAGCTTCCCGGCGCGAGCACGAACGCGCCGACACCCACGCCCACCACCAGTGCGACCTTGGCGATGGTCACCGCGAGTGCCGTGCGGCCTCCGGTCGCCACGGTGGTGCAATTCAGCAACGTTACCAGCCAGATCGCGCCGAGTGTGGCGAACGTCAGGCCGCCGATCTCGATGTGCACGCCGCCGAGCGCGCCGCCGAGGTGCCATTGCTCGAGCGCGCCGCCCAGGGAAACGTTCATGAAGATGGCGAGCCCCACGGCGAGCGCCGCCTGGGCTCCCGACCTGAATACGGCAAACGCCATCCATCCGAACAGAAACCCGGCCAGCCGGCCGAATGCGCGCCGCAAGTACACGTAATCGCCGCCGGCCTCCGGCATCAGTGCGGCGATTTCGGAATAGCAAAACGTGCCCGCGAGCGACAACAGTCCCGCCGCCACCCACACCAGCATGACGGTTTTTGCGCTGCCGACATTGCAAGTCATCACGCGCGTTTTCAGGAACACGCCCGCACCGATCATGTTGGTCACGTTGACGGCGATCGCCGCCCACATGCCGACTCCTCGGATCAGCTCCGAGCCGCGGTGATCGTGCGCATTGGACTGCTGCATCCCGGGTGTAGTATCCGTCAGATGCCGCCGGCGTACTCACGAATTTGGCCCTGGTTCTTCGCGGGACTGGTTGTGTTCCTGCTCTACCGGCGCTTCCGCCGCAATTTCGGCCGCCAGCAGCTGCGGCCCACCCGCATGGCCGTGCGCGTGGTGATGCTGAGCGTGCTCGCGGTGCTCCTGGCTCGGTCGGGGTTGCGCGGCGGCGATCATGTGCTCGCCGAGATCGCGGGTGCCGCGGCCGGGATCGGGCTCGCGCTGTGGGGCGACTCACGGACGCGCTTCGTGCGTGATGGCGGGCGTCTGTTCTACATCCCCCACACCTACACGGGCATTGCCGTCTCGGCGTTAGTCCTGGGGCGAATCGTCTATCGGTTCGCCGCCGTGTATCCGTGGAACGGGTTGTCGGCTCAAGGCAGCCCGCCACCGGGCCGCCTCGATGCGATGGTACAAACGCCGCTGACGGGGGGGCTGTTCTTCGTGTTGATCGGGTATTACGTTTGCTATTACAGCCGTTTGATATGGAAGTTCAAGCGGCTCAGCAGTGCGGATCCGGAGGCGTCAGCGACGCGCTCCGAGTCCGCAGCCTAGATCGTCACTCGACGAAGGGCGCTCACTGGATGAGACACCCTCACTTGACGAGATAATAGAAAACGATGACCGTCAACAAACCGGTGCCGGCAAGCAGCACGTTGTGGCCCCAGCGGGCAACATTACTAAGCATTTGAATCTCCTGATTGCTGTTTTCTCGAGTTCCGCGCCGAGCGCGGCCGAGGTCCCTTAACTGGGGGCGCAAACTAACATTTCCAGGGTCATTTAAAGCTTGCGCTGCGTCGCAAAACGGCATCAAACCCGGTAAAATCCAGGCATTCCGCCGCGCCGGCTGCTCGAATTGCCCCTGAACGCTCGTTCAGTGGGCTGGGCGTCTGCGCGGGGGCTACTGACCCGTTTTGATGCGCGTCCAGACCCGCGTGCGTGCCCGGTCGTAATCCGCACCGAGCTCCGCCGGCAAGTACAGCCGGGCACGCAGTTGCGGCGGTGGATACACCGCCGGATCCTCCAGAATCGCCTTGTCGACATAGCGGCGAGCCTCGAGATTGTCGTTCCCGTAGTGGATGTCGTTGGTGATCGCGGCGATGATCTTGGGCTCGAGAATGAAATTCAAGAATTTGAGCGCCGCCTCCGGATGCGGCGCAGAAGCAGGTATCAGCAACGCATTGTAGGTGATGTTGGAGCCTTCCCTGGGCAGTGCGAACGCCAAATGGGCGCCGGTCGAGTCCTCACGCGCGCGCGCCTGCGCAACCGTGTAGTCGCTCGACCAGGCGATGGCGATGCAGATTTCCTTCGAAGCCAGTTGATGCCAATAGGAATTGGAGTCGAACATGCGGATATAGGGGCGCACGGCCATGACCGTCCGCTCTGCCGCTTCGAGATCCTGCAGAGACTCCGAATTTGGGTTCTTGTGCAGGTAGGCGAGCGCCAACTGGATTACGTCCTCGGGTGAGTCCAGAAAGCTCACACCGCAGTCCGCGAACCTCGACACCACCTTGGGATCGAACAACATCGCGAGGCTGTCCACCGGCGCGTCCGGCATGCGTGCCTTGACCGCGTCCACCTCGTATGCGAAGCCGTTCATGGCGTGCAGGTACGGAACGGCGTAGCGGTTGCCCGGATCGACCTGCGCCTGAATTGCGAGCACCGCGGGATCGATGTTCTTCAGGTTTGGGAGCTTGCTCTTATCGAGTGGAAGATAGGCGCCCGCGCGAATTTGCCTGCCGTAGAAGCCCGTGGTGGTGCTGACGATGTCGTAGCCGGAGTGGCCGACCATGAGGTTCGCTTCCAAGGTCTGGTTCGAATCATAGGTCTGATAAACCACCTTGATATGGGTCGTCCGCTCGAAATCGGCGATGGTTTGATAACCGATGTAGTCCGCCCAATTGTAGATATTGAGGACTTGATCGCCGCCATCGCCCGCAGGGCCGGTGCCGTGTGAATCGCGGCCGCCGCAACTCGAGATCAGAGTCGCGAGCAATGCGAGCGCGGCGGCCGGCGGAAAGCTGCGCCTAGGCACGCGTCAGTTCGGCGGCAACCCACTCGTGGAACTGGCGAATGACGTATTCCTCGGGCATGACGACGCCGCGCACGTGGGGCCCGGCGTGCAGGCCCCGCTGGTTGAGCTCGCACACGTCCGCATCTTCCGTCATGACCAGATTGGTGAAATCGACCACGTTACGCATGTCGAAATCGGGGCTCGCCAATGTAGCGGGTGAGAACAGATATTCGACCCGCATTTGCGTTCGCTCCGGACCCAGGGGCAAAAGCCGCACCACGCGCACATAATCTACGTGACCCACGATGAACATCGACGGCAAGCCCGTCATGTATACGGCCCCCAGCCTGCGATCCTCCGCGGAAAGCCCCGGGAACTCCTTTCCCGTGACCCGGCCGTCGTTCGACCACGTGGCCGCACCCTCGCGAAGGCCGCCTTTGTACTTCGGATCGGACTCGGCCTGATGATCGCTCCATCGGGGATCGTCCCGCTCTTCGAGCAGTCCACGACCGTAGATCGGCACGAGGCCCGATAGCCGGGGATGCACGCTCGGACAATGCAGACACTCGTTGTAGTTCTCCCAGAAGATCTTCCAGTTGCTGTTGACGGTCTTCTCGAGGGTATGCGCCAGCACGAGATCCTGGAGCGGCCAGGCATCGAGGCGGCTCAACGGCGTATCGAACAGACGCTCGAATGCCGGCGGGTCGTCGCTCAAGGCGACGAAAATGAATCCGCTCCACTCATGCACTTTCACCTGGTAGAGCGGATAGTCCGCGACGTCGAATCCTTGCGCGTGGGCCTTCGACGACGTGCGCAAGAGATCGCCGTTGAGATTGTAAGTCCAGGCGTGATACGGACAAACGAGGGCCGCAGTCCTGAGGAACCCCTTGCTTTCGCGGCACAGCAACGCCCCGCGATGGCGGCAGGTATTGTGAAAGCCCTTGAGCGACCCGTCATCATCGCGTACCAGCAGAATCTTTTGGTCGCCGAGCTCGAAGGTGCGGAAGGCCCGCTGAGTGGACAACTCGGCCGAGCGACACACGTAGATCCAATTGCGGTGCCAGATCCGCTGCAGCTCGCGCTCGTAGTGGCGCGGGTCGAAATAGGCTTCCGCGGGCAACCCGTCGGTGAGCTCCGTCAAACCATTGTAACCTGCTGTCTTGTCGCTCGATGTGACCAGCATGGGCCCCTCCCCGTTTTCAATCAGACCCTCATCCGCGCGCCGCTCGGGTCGTAGGCGGGCTCGCTCAACCGAACCGCCGCGCACCGCTCACCGATGATCTCGATTTCGAACCCCGAATCCGCGCGTGCCAGTTCGGCGGGCACGTACCCCAACGCAAGCGAAGCGCCGACCCGATGACCGTAGGCGCCGGACGTGACCCACCCCACCGGCCGACCGTCATACCATATCGGCTCATCCCCGATGGCGTCCGCATCGGTGGCCTGCACCCTGAAGGATAAAAGCTTGAGTGCCGCGGCGCCATCCCGCTCCTCGACGGCGGCGGCGCGGCCGATGAATCGATCCTTTTTGAGGTCGACGAACCGGCCCAAGCCCGCCTCGAAGGGTCCGTAGATCGGCCGGTACTCGCGGGCCCAGCTTCCGAAGCTCTTCTCGATGCGCATCGCGTTCAAGGCACGCCCGCCGTAGAGCGTCAGGCCGTGATCGCGGCCGGTCCGCCTCAGAAGGTCGTAAAGCGCGCGCTGATAGTCCGAGGTCACCCAGATCTCGAAGCCCTGCTCGCCGGTGAACGAGACGCGGCCGACGTATCCAGGCACCATGCCGATCTCCATGCGCCGGAACGACATGAAGGGAAATGCGGCGCTCGACAGATCGTCCCGCACCAGCGCCTGCAGCAGCTCACGGGCATGCGGACCGGCAATGGCAAGACCCGTGTATTGCATCGCGCAGGGACGCAGCGACACTCCGTTGGGCGGCAGATGCCGCTCGAACCAGCGCATGTAGTACGCCTCCGCCGCATACGTGCCGATCAGGAAGAAGCGATCCTCCGCCGCACGGCACACGGTGAAATCCCCGATGAGCTTGCCGCGCTCGTTGAGCATGGGTGTCAAGGCGATGCGGCCGACGTTCGGCACGCGGTTGGCCATGGTGTGGGACAGCCACTCGGCAGCGCCCGGTCCCTGAACGTCGAACTTGCCGTAATTGGAAATCTCCAATAGTCCGACGCCATCCCGCACGGCGAGGCACTCCCGGGCGACGTGGGGATGAGAGTTCGAGCGCCGGAAGCTCACCTCATCGTGCGCCTCTGCGGCGCTCGGCGCGAACCAGAGCGCATGCTCGAGCGCGCAATAATCGCCGAAAACCGCGTGTTCGGCCTGCAGCCGTTCGTATATCGGGGTGGTGCGCAGCGGCCGGGCCGCCGGCAGTTCCTCGTTCGGGAAACGAATGCGGAAACGGCGCGAATAATTCTCGCGCACCTTCGAATTGGTATAAGCGAGAGTGGTCCAGTCACCGTATCGCGCCACATCCATGCCCCAGACGTCCGCACCCGGGTCACCGTCGACCATCCAATGCGACAGCGCAAGCCCCACGCCGCCCCCCTGGCTGAATCCCGCCATGACGCCGCAGGCGACCCAGAAGTTGCGAAGCCCGCGCACCGGTCCCACGAGTGGATTGCCGTCGGGAGCGAAGGTGAACGGCCCGTTCACCACTTTGCGGATGCCCGCGGATTCGAGCGCCGGGAAATGCTCGAAGCCGACGGCCAGACTCGGGGCGATGCGGTCCAGATCGTTGGCGAGGAGGTCCTGACCGAAGTCCCACGGCGTGGTGTCGGGAGACCACGGCACGCCCGCGCGCTCGTAGGTTCCCATGAGCATGCCGCCGCGCTCCTGTCGCAAATAGATCTCGCCCTCGAAATCGATGGCGTGCAGCTGCTCCTTCTTGCCGGCGAGCTCGGGCATGTCGCCGGTGATCAGATATTGATGCTCCATCGCAAGGATGGGCAGCTCGAGGCCGACCATGCGGCCGACTTCCCGTGCCCAGAGTCCGCCGGCATTCACCACGTGCTCGGCATGAACGTTGCCTCGCTCGGTGATGACGTCCCAAGAACCATCCGTGCGCTGCTTCAAATCCACCACCCGGTTCTGCCGGACTATTTCCGCACCGCCCATTTGTGCGGACTTGGCGTACGCATGGGTCACGCCATACGGGTCGACATGGCCCTCGATGGGATCGTACAGCGCGCCCGCGAAGTGGCGCTTGTCGAGCAGCGGAAACAGCGTCGCCGCCTCCTCCACCGAAATGATCTCGAGCTCCATCTTCAGGTAGCGGCCGCGCGCCTTCGCCATTTTCAGCCAATCGAGGCGCTCGCGGGTTCCGGCGAGCATGATGCCGCCGGTGATGTGCACGCCGCAGGATACGCCCGAGATCCGCTCGATCTCCTCATATAGATTGATGGTGTATTGCTGGAGTTTCGCGACGTTCGGGTCGCCGTTCACCGTATGCATGCCGCCGGCGGCATGCCAGGTCGAACCGGAAGTCAACTCGGCCCGTTCCAGCAACAGCACGTCTTTCCAGCCCGCTTTGGTCAGATGATAAAGCACGCTTGCTCCGACCACTCCGCCGCCGATCACCACTGCTCGCGCATGACTTTTCATCGCATGTCCGGACTCTTGTTGGTTGAATTACTCATTGGAAGCCGCCAGATGAAGGCCGGAGGCCGCCGGGCTCGCGACGTTGCCGAACCGCTCGATCAGCCAGGAGCGGAACAGGGCGATCGCGGTGTCGCTCAGGCCTTCGGGGTGGGTGATCAAATAATACCCGTAGCCGTCGTCGAGGATATTCTCGAACGGCGTGATCAGACGACCCGTGCGGATGTAGTCGCCGAACAGGTAGGTGTCGATGAGCGCGACCCCCTCGCCGCTCAAGGCGTACTGCACCGCCAGCAACGCCGTATCGAACACCAACCCGCGCTCGACGTTCAACCCGTGAAGTCCCGATTGGCGAGCGAACTGAGACCACAAATGGTGCCGCGGCAGATCGGACAGGCGCACGTGGATCAATTCGTTCGCTTCGATGAACGCACCGAGGCCTTGTTCTTTGTGCTGCTCCGCGATGGCCGGATGACAGATCATGGAGAGCCGCACCGGCCACAACAGATCGCGCACCATGTCCGTGACCGTCGGCTTGGAATAGACCACCGCCACATCGACCTCGCTCACCGGCGCGCCGACCCCGTAGGGGCTGACCAGGTCGATCTCGACATCCGGTGCGATGTGCCGAAAGTCGCGAAGAATGGGCACGGCGAGATGCGCCGCGAAAGTGGGCGGCATCTGCACGCGCAGGGTGCGCAGCACGCTCGTGCCGTCGTTGCGGATGTCGTCGAGCGCGTATTCCAGCCGGTCGAAGGATTTGGTCACTGCAGCGAGCAGATGCTGACCCGCCTTGGTGAGCACCAGCGCGTGTGGGCGCCGCTCGAAGAGCTGCACCCCGATCAATTTTTCCAGCGCAATCACGTGCCGCGACAGCGCGCTCTGTGAGATCAACAGCGCGTTCGCCGCCGCGGTGAAGCTCAAATGCTGTGCGACGCCCTCGAAAGCCCGCAGCGCATTCAGCGGCAGCCAGCGTCGATCCATGGGAGCCTTGACCATCCCCGGCGGACTTCCTAAGGCGCCCAGGAGCGGGTGTAGCCGACGGCTCTCTGTTGGTCCTCGACGATGGTGCGTGAGGCGAGCCACAGATGATAGGCGGCCCAGAAGCCCGTCGGGGCGAGGCAAAGCAGCGCCAGCCTGAGTGAGGCGGCGTCGACCCCACGGCTGCCGGCAAACCAATCGGAGAGCGCACCCACGGCCTGCGGCGCAACCACCAGATTCAGGATGTTCGCCACCAGCAGCGATATCGCGATGAACATGTTGCGCATGTGACAGGGCGACAAGTTGTTCAACAACCCAAAACACGGCCCGATGTAGAAATAAATGGCGGGAATGAACAGCCAGAACATCACCTTGCACATCGCCAGGGAATGCGTCCAGTAGGCGAGGATCGAGGGGATGGTGGCGAGCGCGATCCCGAGGGCGAGGAACAGGGCGACGCGCCGCGGATTCGCCATGCCGGGCCTTGAGAGCAGACAGGCCGTGCCGATGCTCGCAGCCGAACCGCCGATGAGATGGATGTTCCCGGTCACATCGGCCGCCTGGCTGATGTTCAGGCCGTAGGCCCGCTGCAGGTAGGTGGTGGTCCAGAAGATGAGACCCCATCCCCAAAGAGCGCAAAGTCCGCCGCCGATGACCACATGGAAGGCGGCCTTCTGCTTCCAGAGGAATTTCACCGACTGCCAGAGGGTCGGCTTGATCTCGTCGAGAACGCCGTCGAGGCGGCCGCGGGCGGGCTCGCGGACCGTCAGGTAGACCATCACGCCGACCACGAGACCGGGGACGCCGAGCGCGATGAAAGCCATCCGCCAGGAGTAGGCGTTCGCCACCCATCCCGCGAAGTTCAGACCGAGGAAGGCGCCGATCGGCGCCCCGAGCGCGAGTACCGTCATCGCCATCGGGCGCCGGTCGGCGGGGAAATAATCCGAGACGATGGCGGTCGAGGGCGGCGTTCCGCCCGCTTCACCGACCCCGACACCGATCCGGCCCAGCAGAAATTCGAGGTAGTTGCGCGAGCGGCCGCAAAGCACCGTGAACGCGGACCAGACGATCAGCGAGGCGGCCAGGATATTGCGCCGGTTCATCCGATCGGCCATCCAGGAGATCGGGATTCCAAACGCCACATAGAACAAGGCGAGAGGGGTGCCGCTCAAAAAGCCCACCCCGTTGTCGCTCAAGTGCAGTTCGAGGCGGATGGGCTCGAGCACCGTGGATACGACATAACGATCCGCGATGTTGATGGCGTAAATGAAGCACGTGAGGATCAATACGTACCAGCGCAACAGCGAAGTGGGTGTTCGGGTATCAGCGAGGTCGACGGTGGTGCTGCTCACGTAGATCCGGCCTGTCGTTCGATCCTCGGCACCATACAGGGTTCGCCTCCGATATGCGACGGCGCGACGCATGAACCGGCCGGCGGGCGCCGGTGCCGTTCCGAGCGGCGGCAACCCGTCTAAAAATAACATGGGCGGATCGCGAAATGGCATAGCGAGCGGGCACGATAGGATTAAGCTTCGCGACAGTGGAGAGCTTCGACTACGTCATCGTCGGCGCGGGGACCGCGGGCTGCGTGTTGGCCGAACGCCTTTCAGCAAGCCGGCGCCATCGCGTGCTCGTTCTCGAAGCCGGCGGATCGGACGCCCGCTTCTGGATCAAGGTACCCATCGGATATGGCTTCACCTTTGCCGACCCTGCCGTCAATTGGAAATACCAGACGGCACCCAGCCCGGGACTCGACGCGCGCCGCATGTACTGGCCTCGCGGCCGCGTGGTCGGCGGCTCGAGTTCGATCAACGCCCTCGTCTATTGCCGCGGCATGCCTGCGGATTTCGACGATTGGCGCTCGCTCGGCAATCCCGGCTGGGGCTGGGAGGACGTGCGTCCCTATTTCGAGAGGTCCGAGCGTCGCGTGGCGCCGGACGGGCGTGCGAGCGGCGACGGACCACTCGACGTGAAGGATGTCACCCCGTACCTGCATCCGATGCGCGAGCAATGGTTCGCGGCCGCAGCCGAATTGGGGCTGCCGGTCACGGAAGACTTCAACGGTTTGAGCCCCGAGGGCTTCGGCTGCTACCAGGTGTCGATCCGGGACGGCCGCCGCTGGTCGGCGGCGGACGCCTTTCTGCGCCCGGCCCTGCACCGCGGCGGCGTGAAGTTGGAGACCGAGGCATGGGTCGCGAAGCTTCGCTGCGAAGGACGCCGGGTCATCGGCGTCGACTACGTTCGCGGCGGCGCGTCATGCTATGCCCGCGCCGATCGCGAGGTGATCGTGTGCGGCGGCGCGGTCAACTCACCGCATCTTCTGCAGCTCTCCGGCATCGGTGCCGCGGCCACGCTGTCGGCCCACGGCATCGCGCCCGTGCTCGACAACCCTGCGGTCGGCGGAAATCTGCAGGACCATCTGGCCGTGGTCTACTCGTTCAAGGCGACTCGCCCCACCTTGAACGGGGAGCTGCATTCTCCGCTGCGCCAGGCGATCGCAGGCGCGAAGTATCTCATCGCGCGGCGCGGTCCGTTGAGTCTCAGCGTCAATCAGTTCGGCGGATTCGTTCGCGCGCGTCCCGGCGCCGCGCGCCCCGATGTACAGCTGTACTTCAACCCGGTCACTTATGCAGCGGGCGACGCGACGCGCAAGCGCATCAAGGTGGATCCCTTCCCCGGGTTCTACCTGTGCTTCCAGCCGACGCGCCCGACCAGCACCGGCCGCATCGATCTCGCCAGCGCCGACTTCCGCGAGCCGCCGCACATTGCACCGAATTACCTGTCCACGGACAAGGACGTGGAGGACGCGAAGTACGGCGGGCGCCTGATGCAGGCGATCGCCCGCACGCGCGCCATCGACAGCCTGATCCGCGAGCCGCTCGCGCCCGACCTGTTGCGCATGAGCGAGGCCGACCTGGTCGCCGACTTTCGTGCGCGCGCCGCCACGGTGTACCACCCGGTGGGCACCTGCCGGATGGGCCGGGCGATCGGCGAGTCCGTGGTCGATGCGACGCTGCGCGTGCACGGCGTGGACAGGCTCCGTGTGGTCGACGCCTCGGTGTTCCCGACGGTGACCTCGGCGAACACCAACGCGCCGACGCTCATGGTCGCGCAGCGAGCGGCGGACATCATCTTGGCAGGGACGTGAGCGTGGAGTGCTATGAAACTCGATAGTGTAAAAGTCTTCGTGGTCGGAAATCCGCCCCCGGGCTACGGCGGCCGGTACTTCGTCTTCCTGAAGCTCAAGACGGTGTGCGGCATCGAGGGTGTGGGCGAAGTATACGCGGCCACCTTCGGACCGAAGATCGTCGCCGCGATGATCGAGGACGTATTCGCGCGCCGCTTTGCCGGCCGCGATCCCTTCCAGATCGAAGCCCTGTGGCGCGATAGTTACGGGTCCGGTTTCTCGCTGCGGCCCGACCTCTCGCTGATGAGCGTGGTGAGCGGCCTCGAGATGGCCTGCTGGGACATCATCGGCAAGGCGGTCGATCAGCCCGTTTATCAGCTGCTCGGCGGCCGGGTGCATGAACGGCTGCGAACCTACACGTACCTCTATCCGGCCGAGGGCGAGGGCGAGGATTTTTATCACGACCCGGACCGCTCCGCTTCGCGGGCTGCCGAGTATGTGAAGCTCGGATTCACCGGCGTCAAATTCGATCCGACCGGCGGCTATTCGGTTTTCGACCCGCGTCAACCCACCCAGGAGCAGCTCGAGCGCACCGTCGAGCTGGTGCGCAAGGTGCGCGAGGCCGTGGGCCGCCGGGCGGATCTGTTGGTGGGCACCCACGGACAGTTCACCCCATCCGGCGCCGTGCGGCTCGCGAAGCAGCTCGAGCCCTACGATCCGCTCTGGTTCGAGGAACCCGTACCGCCGGAGATGCCGGAGGAAATGGCCAAGGTCGCCCGCGCCACCAGCATTCCCATCGCCACCGGCGAGCGGCTCACCACGAAGTACGAGTTCGCCCGGATCCTCGCCAGCGGCGCGGCCAATATCCTGCAGATGAACCTCGGCAGGGTGGGAGGAATTCTCGAGGCCAAGAAGGTCGCGGCACTCGCCGAAGTGCATTATGCGCAAATCGCACCGCATCTTTACTGCGGGCCCGTGGTGGGCGCCGCCAACATTCAGATTGCGACCTGTACGCCCAACTTTCTGATTCTGGAAAGCATCCAGCAATGGGGCGGTTTCCACGCGCAGATTCTGAAGAAGCCGATTCGCTGGGAAGACGGGTATGTCATCCCGCCGACGGCTCCCGGGCTCGGCGTCGAGCTCGACGAGACGGTGGCTCTGGCGCATCCCTTCGAAGGCAGCGGCTTGCACCTTGAAATGGCGACCCGCCCGCTGGGCTGAGAAATGGGAGCATCGATGCGCTACGGTTTTGTCGGACTCGGCCATTTGGGCAGGCACCTGGCGGCGAATCTCGCCCGCGCCGGATTCGCGCTCGAGGTGCACGACCTCGACCGCCAATCCGCGGATCTCGTCCTCGCCGCGGGCGCGCGCTGGTCGCCGTCGGTGCGGGAGCTCGCGGCCGGCTGCGACTGCCTGATCACCTGCCTGCCCTCGCCCACCGCCACCCGGGCGGTCCTCGATGAGGCGCTCGCGGCGATGCGATCCGGCACCACCTGGCTCGAGATGAGCACCAACGATTTCGTCGAGGTCGAGGAGCTCGCAAAGCGCGCCGCAGGCTTAGGGGTAGCCACCCTCGCCTGTCCCGTCACGGGAGGCGTGCATCGCGCCGAGGCCGGCGAGATCACCGTGTTAGTTGGCGGCGCGCAACAGGTATTCGAGAGCCACCGGCCGGCACTCGAGGCCATGGGCGGACGAGTCATTTACCTCGGCGGCATCGAGCAGGCAGCCGTCACCAAGGTGGTGACCAATATGCTTGCGTTCATTCATCTGATCGCCGCCGGAGAGGCGTTGATGCTGTGCGCCAAAGCGGGCGTGGACCTGACCGCGGCGTTCCAAGCCATTGCCGCAAGTTCGGGCAACAGCTTCGTCCACGAAACCGAAAGTCAGGTGATACTCAACGGCAGCTATGACATTGGATTTACAATGGATTTGGCCTGCAAGGACGCCGGCTTCGCGATCGAGTTCGGGCGCCGTTTCGGCGTTCCCCTGCGCCTCGCCGGCGTCATGGAACAAATCTTCATCGAGGGCCGTGCGCGCTACGGGGGAAGTGCCTGGTCCTCCATGATCGTGAAGCTTCTGGAGGATGCGGTAGGGACGCCGTTACGGGCACCCGGCTTTCCGGCGCGCCTCGGAGGCGAAGGCAGTTGAGCCAACGCGCCAAGCTTGCTCGCGCATCAGACCGCGTCCAAGGTGGAGCCGTCCGGCATTGCGGTGGCTTGTATCGAATTCCGTCATACGGATATCGAAATTTGATATGCAGCGGTCTAGATTTTATTTCTTCCGTTTTCCCGCGGCGATGTTAATCTGCTGGTGAAAGAAACAGCCGGGCGTTGCGAAGACGCTACATGGCCAGACCAAAAACTCGATGAGGGATGTCAGCATGCAGTCTAACTCAACACTGGCTTGCGCTATTGCGGCAATTCTTGGCGGCACCGCAAGTACAGCGATATGCCTTCCTGCTCGGGCGGCTGATACACCCGACGCCAATTCCGAGGGCATTCAGGAGATCGTGGTCACCGCGCAGCGACGAACGGAAAGCCTTCAGGATGTGCCGATCACCATTCAGGCGTTGACCGGCGAGACGCTCAAGCAATTGAACGTCACGACGTTCGATGATTTCGTCAAATATCTGCCCAACGACACACAGGCATCGGCGGGCCCGGGTCAGAGCAGCATCTTCATTCGCGGCGTGAGTGCCGGCATCACCGGTCAGCAGGGAACGGGGACGACGGGTCCGATCCCCAACGTGGCGGTCTATCTCGATGAGCAGTCGGCCGCGCTTCCCGGCCGCAACCTCGATGTGTACGCCGTCGATTTGGAGCGGATCGAAGTCGACGAGGGTCCGCAGGGAACGCTGTTTGGCTCAGGCGCACAGGCGGGCGTGATCCGCTACGTGACGAACAAACCCAAACTCGATGTCACCGAGGGAAACGTCAACGCCGGTTATAGCTACACGGCCCACGGCGATCCGAACTCCAACGTCGATGCAACCCTCAACCTGCCGCTGATCCCGGATACGCTCGCGGTTCGCGCGGTGATATTCACAGACAGCCGCGGCGGATACATCAACAACGTGCCGAGCACCTGGACGCGCTACGGAACCGACGAGGGTGCCAAGGCCGATAACGGCGGAGTGGTACCGACGAACAGCGCTTCGATCAACAACAACCAGTTGCTGGGTGATGCGATCAATCCGGTGACGTATCAGGGTCTGCGCTTTCAGGCCCTCGGCAAGGTCAACGACGATTGGAACGTGCTGCTCTCGCAGAACTATCAAGACATGAATGCGCAAGGCGTGTTCTACCAGATGCCGAATGGTCCGGAGGGATTGTCTTTCGACGCCAAGGGCGAACCCGTGGGTGGAAACCCCCTGCCGCCCCTGTCCGTGTCGTTGTTCACGCCGTCCTTCGACAAGGACAAATTCGAGAATACCTCGCTGACGGTCAACGGCAAGATAGGCGACCTGAAAGTCGTGTACGCGGGCTCCTACCTGGTGCGCAATGTATCGCAGCATCAGGACTACACCAATTACGCCCGCGGTGTGTACGGCTTCTACTACCAATGTGCCGGTTACACCAAGAATCCCGCCACCGGATTCTGCAACTCCCCCGCCGCGCAGTGGCAGGAGACCGAGAAGAATATTCACAACAGTCATGAGCTGCGCGTCAGCACGCCGGACGACTGGCGAGCGCGGGGACTTCTCGGGGTGTACTGGGAGGAGTTCTCCATCCATGATGATACGGAATGGACCTACAAAGGTGTGCCGGACTGCTCGCCGACCGACAACACCTATTGCTTTCATCCCGTTCAGACCATCCCGGGCGCCTATGCAAACAACCCCGGCGTGCGCAATTCCAGCACGGCCTTCTTCGACGACTTCAAACGGGACATCTTCCAGAAGGCGGCGTTTGGTTCGGTCGACTTCGACCTGATTCCAAAGGTGCTGACGGCCACGGTGGGAACACGCTATTACAAATTCGACGAGGGCATCGTCGGCAATAACGTGTTCAGCTTCGGTTGCAAGGTATACGGTACGGCGACCGACTATTTTGGTCCGTGCTTGACCGCCGACCAAACCAATATCGCGACGCAAAATCCGCACGATTCCTCTTATCACGGTTTCCGCAGTCGCGCCAACCTGAGCTGGCACATTACGCCGGATGTCCTGGCGTATTACACCTGGTCGCAGGGGTTCCGTCCGGGCGGATTCAACCGCGGCTCGACCCCCACACAGGAGATCGACAAAGTCGCTCAGTACAACACGCCGGAGACCTACTCACCCGATACGCTCACCAACAACGAGGTGGGCTTCAAGACCGCGTGGCTCAATCACCGCGTGGAGTTGAACGGAGCGATTTATCAGGAAGATTGGAAGAACGCGATCGTCGAGTTCTTCGATCCGCAAGGCGGCTTCGGCAATCTGACCTTCGTCACCAACGGACCCAATTACCGGGTGCGCGGCGTGGAATTGCAGCTGACGGCACGGGTCACGGAACAGTTGACCGTCATCGCCTCGGCCTCCAACAACGATGGCGTCGAAACCAATTCCCCGGGACTTACCAACAACAATCCTGCGAGTCCGGGCTTTGGCAAGCCGATCGTCAGCCCGAAGACCGGCCTGCCGATCGAGAACGTGTTCAATCCCGAGGGGTCCCCGCTGGCCAACGCCCCGGAACTGCAGGCGAATGTCCGCGTGCGCTACGACTTCTCCGTGAACGAATACAAGTACTTCGCCCAGGTGGGTGCTCAGCACGTCGGCGATTCGCACAGCGGCGTGGGAACGGTTGATAACTACGACCAGCCGGGCTGGACCACTTACGATGCCTCCGTAGGCGTGTCGAAAGACGCATGGCACGTTCAACTATTCGGCCAGAACCTGAGCAACTCCAGCGCCAGCACCTTCACGAACAGTTTCCAGTTCATCAAGGCGGAGACCGTGTTGAGGCCGCGTGTGGCAGGGGTGCAGTTCAGTTACGGCTTCGGCGGTAGCCCATAACGCCCGTTTGGGCTCAAACTCCCGACCCGGGATCGCGGGTCGGGCATGCCGATGGCGGAGCTCCTCAGGCTCCGTCGCCCGTCGAAGCGGAGGTCCTGCGGCTCCGCGCGATGTTGGAGAAAGGCCTGCTGGTCGAGGCTCTCGAGGAGGCGACTCGTCTCCTGGAGAAGGTGCCCGAAAACCGGGACGTCTGGTACATCATCGCCGTGGCACAGCGCTACCTCAAGCGCATTCCCGAGGCGCTGGCGACTCTCGCGCGGTTTGAGCGGATACATCCGGAATACAGCCGGCTGTTTCAAGAAAGGGGCCATTGCTACGTGGCCTTGAAGGAAGCGCTCCCCGCCATCGAAGCATTTATGCGTGCGGTGAGCATCAACCCGGCTCTACCCGCGAGCTGGAACGCGCTGAAGATCCTCTACGGAATCACCGGGCAACGCGCCGAGGCAGAGATCGCCGCCGCGCATGTGGCGACGCTCGCGAAGTTGCCGCCGGAAATCGTCACCGCCACGACCATGTTCGCCGACGGGGAGATTTATCCGGCGGAACGCATCGTTCGCGATTTTCTGCTGAAGAACGGCGACCATGTCGAGGCGATGCGTCTGCTTGCGCGCATCGGCATGAAGCTCGAGGTGTACGACGATGCGGAGCTCTTGCTCGAGAGCGCTCTGATCCTGGCGCCCGACTACCAGGCCATGCGCTATGACTACGTCCTGACACTGCTCCAGCGCCACAAGCATTCCGAGGCGCTGCATCAGCTCGAGCGGCTGCTTCGCGCCGATCCGGCAAATCGGGCCTATCGGATCACCCAAGCGACCGCCCTCAACGGCGTTGGCAAAAATGAGGAGGCCATTGAACGCTATCGCACCCTCCTCGCTGAAACCCCGGACGCTGCCGACATCCATCTGTCGATCGCACACTCGCTGAAGACCCTCGGCCGCCAGCAAGAAGCGGTCGCCAGTTACCGGGCCGCCTATCGTTCCCGACCCGGCTTTGGCGATGCGTATTGGAGCCTCGCCAATCTGAAGACCTACCGGTTCACGGACGAGGAACTGGCCGCCATGCGCGAGCAGGAAGGCGCGCGCGAAATCCGCACCGAGGATCGTTACCACCTGTGCTTTGCGCTCGGCAAGGCGCTGGAGGACCGCGGACGGTTCGAGGAGTCATTCGGCTACTACGAGCGAGGCAACGCCCTGAAGAAGTCGGAAATTCGCTTCAAGATCGAACCGCTCGAACGCAACGCATCGCTCCAGGCGGCTGTCTGCACGCGCGAACTCTTCGAGGCGCGCCGGGGACATGGCTGCCCTTCGTCCGATCCGATTTTCATCGTCGGACTTCCACGCGCCGGCTCCACGCTCGTCGAACAGATTCTCGCCTCCCATTCCCAGGTCGAAGGCACCATGGAATTACCCGACATCCTGCGCTACGTCGGCGAGCTGCAGGGTCGTGAGCCCGACCCCGCCAATCCGCGATATCCCGCCATTCTCGCCGCGCTTTCCAGCTCTGACCTGGCGGCCTACGGCGAGCGCTATCTCAAGGACACACGCATTTACCGCAGCGGCAAGCCGCGCTTCATCGACAAGATGCCGAACAATTTCCGCCATATCGGGCTCATTCACCTGATCCTGCCGAACGCCAAGATCATCGATGCGCGGCGCGATGCAATGGCATGCTGTTTCAGCAATTTCAAGCAATTGTTCGCCTCGGGCCAGGAGTTCACCTACAGCATCGAAGATGTCGCCCGCTACTATCTCAGTTACTTCGAGCTGATGCGGCATTGGGACGAAGCGCTACCCGGCAAGGTCCTGCGCGTGCAGCACGAGGATCTGGTCGAGGACCTCGAGGGCAACGTGAGGCGTATCCTGGAATTTTGCGGCCTCGATTTCGAGCCGGGCTGCCTCACGTTCTACAAGACGGAGCGTAGTGTCCGCACCGCGAGCTCGGAACAAGTCCGCCAGCCGATCTACAAGGAAGGACTCGATCAGTGGAAGAATTTCGAGCCCTGGCTCGGTGAGCTCAAACGTGCATTGGGCGGTCTGGCGGATCCAGGGACGTGATTCCCGCCCGCCCGCTTAGCGCGCACCCTGGGTCAATCGGTCTTCGAGCTCCCTGCAGTACCAGTCCGCGAACTGAATGACGCCGCCTTCGTGCACCGGCGAGTAGGGAGCCGGATCGTACGCAGGCGAATTCACGCCGATCTGGTTCTCCTGGCACACGCGCCGGTCCGCCTCATTGGTGGCCCGCCACACCTCCGTCAGCCGCTCGAGATCGTAGTCGACGCCCTCCACCGCGTCCTTGTGAACCAGCCATTTGGTGGTGAGTTGGGTCTCGGTGGGGCTGACCGGCAACAGCCGGAAGGAAATCGCGTGGTCCGCCAGCACGTGATTCCAGATGCTCGGATAATGGAACAGCAGCAGCGTACCCAGGTCGGCCTCATTCACCGCATCTGTGAGCGGCCGCTTGACCCCCGCCTTGCCGTCCATGGTGAAGCTGACCGCGCCTTCCACGAGCGGCATCCGGGTGGTGCGGTATTGGCCGTTCGCGGAAATGTGAAATTTGCTCGGCAGTCCGATGGATTCCCAGTGCGCCCATTTGGCGGTGATTTCGGGGTTGCGTTCAGCGCCGGCGACCCCGGTGATGGTCGGCGTCTCGGGGAACGTCCGGATCAGCTCCGGATGGTTGGCCGAACAGTGATAGCACTCCCGGTTGTTCTCCCACACGAGCTTCCAGTTGGCCTGCTCGATGATGGTGGATTGGTACGCAACCTTGGTCTGGTGCAGCTTGTGGGGTAGAAAGTACGGCTCGAGATGCTGCCGAATGGGCTCGAAATCCGGCGCCACTTTGGCAAGACATACCCAGATGTAGCCCCCGACGCTCGCGCAGTGCACGCGATGCAGTCCGAATTGCGAGCGATCGAATCCCGGCCCCATGTCGCGCGCGGAGAACAATCGCCCGTCGAGATGATAGGTCCATTGATGATACGGGCACACCAGCCGGGTGGCGGAGCCTTTTTCAGCGGAGCAGATTCTCGATCCGCGATGCCGGCAGGAATTGTGAAATGCATTCAGACCGCCGTCGCGATCGCGCACCACGACCACGGGGTACACGCCGATCTGCACGGTCAGGTAGTTTCCGGGATCGGGCAGCTCGCAGACATGACCGACGAACAGCCAATCCCGGTACCAAATCATGTCGAGATCGACCTGGTATTCTTCCGGGCTGCAATAAAATTCCCGCTCGAGTGCGGTCTCGGGTTTTCTTCGTCGCAGGCGGCTCAATATGACATCGCGCGCATTCATGCTCGGCTCCTTGACGGTCGACAGGCCTCAGCATAGCAACGGCGCCGGCGGAGGCTTGCTCCGACGCGACCTGCAGCAGGCGATAAACGACTCCGTCGTCGCCCGCGCCGTCGCGGCGCTCGGGCGGCGGGGCGCAGCGATCGTCGGGCTGATCGCGCTCCTCGCGTCCGCAGCCCAGGCGGCATCCCCCGCTCCGCCGAAGCTTCGGATGGGGACGATGACCCTGTCCCGCTGCACCGGGTTGCCGGCGCCGCCCGCTGCTTACTGTGGCCATCTCGACCGGCCGCTCGATCCGGCGGGCTCGCTGGACGGACGTCTGTCGATCTACTTCGAGTTCTACCCGCACCGAGGTCCCGGCAAGGCGGTCGGCATGCTGGTGGCCACCGAGGGCGGTCCGGGATACCCCGCCACGCAATCGCGCTCCGAATACCTGGCGCTGTTCGATCCGCTGCGGCGCACGCGGGACATCTTGATCATGGACAACCGCGGTACGGGAAAGTCCGGCGCCCTCGACTGCCCGGAGCTGCAGGCGGCGGAACGATGGACCACCGCGATGGTCGGCGCCTGCGGCGTCGCGCTGGGCGATCGCGCCGCATTCTTCGGGACCGCCCTGGCCGCGGACGACTTGGCGGCCATTTTGAGCCAGCTCGGCGTGGCCAAAATCGATCTCTACGGCGACTCGTACGGCACTTACTTCGAGCAGGTGTTCGCGCTCAGGCACCCTGCCCTGTTGCGCTCGGTCGTGCTCGACGGCGCCTACCCCTTGAACGGTCCGGACTATGCATGGTATCCGAGCTATGCCCCCGCGATGCGCGACAAATTCGATTTGGCCTGCCGGCGCTCGCCAAGCTGCGCGGCAATTCCCGGCAGCTCAATCGAGCACCTCCTGCCCGTGCTCGCGCAACTGCGTCGGCAACCCTCATCCGCCGTTGCGATCGACGCGGACGGCAAGCAACGGCAATTCTCCGTCGATCCCACGCACCTCGCGACGGTCATGTTCGGCAGCGCGCCCCCCCTCGCCACCGTGCGCGAGCTCGATGCGGCCGCACGCGCCTATCTCGAAGGCGATCGAGCACCGCTGCTTCGGCTCATGGCGGAGACCGTCGGCAGTGTCGACAGCGAGGACGCACGCAACTCCGCCGCGGACGTGACCCAATGGAGCGCCGCGCTCGAAGTCGCGGTCATGTGCCACGATCCGCCGCAGATATTCGATATGCGGCTGCCGCCCGCGCTGCGCGCGGCGGATCGCGACCGGGCGCTCGCCGAGCGCCGCCGCTCATACCCCGATACCTACGCCCCATTCACCATCGACGAATATCGCGGCATGCCCCTCGACTACAGCTTCATCGATCAGTGCGTCGCGTGGCCCGTCGCCCCCGCCGGGCAACCGGCCGGCCGGCCGGCGCCGCCGGCTGCGGCCTATCCCGATGTTCCGGCATTGGTCATCTCCGGGGAACTCGACAACATGACGACCCCCGCCGACGGAGCGGCGGTTGCGGCGGCCTTCAGGCGCGGCAAGCAGATGCTCATCTCGAACAGCTTCCACGTGAATGCGCTGCCGCACGCGCGCAGCGGCTGCGCCGCCGACATCGCCCGGCATTTCATCGTCACGCTCGAGCCCGGCGATTCGTCCTGCGCCGCCACTGTACCGCCGGTGCGCCTGGTGCCGCGCTTTGCCGTGCACGCCGACGGGCTCGACCCCGCGATTCCGGGGGCTGCAAATGCCGCCTCGGTCATTGCGCTGAAGCTGGCGAGCGCAACCGTCCAGACCGTCGGCGACATCCTGGTACGCGCCGCCGGCAATTCTTCCGGACATGGGGCCGGATTGCGCGGTGGAACTTTCGCGCTGGCCGGTGCCGGCGATGCCCGCCGCATCACGCTCGATGGAGCACGCTGGACGGAGGATCTCGCCGTATCCGGAACGATCGATCAAATGCGTGACCCCGCCGGCACGGTGCGCGCCCAGGTCACGATCCAAGGGCCGGAAGCGGTCCAGGGAAGCGTCGAGCTGCAATGGGAGGACCGCCGGCCCGCTGCGCAGGCGCGCATTCAGGGAGAGATCGGAGGACAGGTGGTCGAGGCGCACATGCCCGCACCGTAGTTGCCACCGCCGTCGTGAGTGGCCGGCGCGGGGAATTAAAAGGAAATCGGCGCGACCGGGCTCTGCTCGACCGCAGCACGCGCCTCTCCGGTCTTGCGCTCCGCGCTCGGTGGGTAGCCGTACTGACTGCGGTAACACTTCGAGAAATGCGGCGGTGATTGAAAGCCGCAGGCCGCCGTGATGTCCATGATGGGCATCGCGGTCTGCAGCAGCAGCTCGCGTGCGCGGCGCAGGCGCATTTCCAGATAGTAGCGCTTCGGGACACAATTCAAGTCGCGCTTGAACAGCCGTTCTATCTGCCGCCGCGAGAGGCCCGTTGCCTTCGCGATCTGCTCGAGCGAAAGCGGCTTCTCGATGTTCTCCTCCATGATCTGCGCGACCCGGATCAGGCCGCGGTGTGAAACGCCGACGCGGGCTCTCAAGGGCACGTACTGCCGATCGCGGTCCTTGCGGACCCGATCGACGATGAACTGCTCCGACACACGCTGCGAGATCCTCGGCCCCAGCTTGGCCTCGATGAGATTCAACATCAGGTCGAGGGGAGCCGTGCCGCCCGAGCACGTGAAGCGGTTCCGATCGATGGTGAACAGGTTGTCGCTGATCAGCACCCGCGGAAACTCCTCGCGTAGCGCCGACAGATTTTCCCAATGGATGGTCGCTCGATAATTATCCAAAAGCCCCGCTTTGGCGAGCGCGTATCCGCCGGTACACAGCGCCCCCAGGGGCACGCGCCGCTCGGCGATGCGACGCAGCGCGGTCACCAGCGCCGGCGAGACGGCTTCCCGGATGTTGATGCCGCCGCACACGAACAGGATGTCCACAGTGCCGAGCTTGTCGAGGCAGCCTGCCGGCGAGAGCTTCAATCCGCTGCTCGATTCGCTCGGTTGGCCGTCGAGGCTGACCACGGACCATTCGTACACGTCCTTGCCGACGAGGCGGTTCGCCATGCGCAATGGCTCGAGCGCATTGGAGACCGCGATCAACGAGTAATTGGCCAGGGTCAGGAACGCATACTTGCATTTGCGCAGCACTGCGGGCGATTCCAAACGAGCCCCCCTTTGACGCCAGAGTTCTCACCGGCTTGCACGGCTGCATTATGCCATCTGCGCCCTTAAAAATATCCATTTCCGACACAAATATGTCGCATTCTGGATGCCTGCACACCGCGCGCCCGACCGGCGTTTCCCGGGACTATCGGCGAGGCGCTCAGGCGCCAGCGCGGGCAGCGGGGCGGCGATGGCGCGTTTGCACCCGGGACTGTCGCAATTGGCCTATCGTTTCAGTGGCCGCTGGTTACACTGCGGAGCGAAATTTCCCAAGGGGTAGCTAGATGAAAAGTCATGCCCGCGTCGTGGTCATCGGAGGAGGCGCGGTGGGCGTCAGCTCGCTCTATCACCTGGCGCAAAAATGGTCCGATGTGGTACTGGTCGAGCGCGCCGAGCTCACGGCCGGGTCGACCTGGCACGCAGCGGGGCTGCTGCCGCTGTTCAACATGAGCTACACCGTCGGGCAGCTTCACAAATATTCGGTCGACCTCTATAAGCGGCTGCCGGCGGAAACCGGTCAGGACGTGAGCTTCCACGTCACCGGGAACCTGCGTCTGGCGACCTGCCGCGACCGCATGGACGAGTATCAAAAATATTGCGGCACCGCCAATACCATCGGGGTGCCGTTCCAGATCATCTCCCCACAAGAGGTCAAGAAACTCTGGCCGCTCATCGAGCTCGGCAATGGCGGCGACACCCAGAACATCGTGGGTGCGCTCTATCATCCCGACGACGGACACATTGCGCCGGCGGATCTGACGATGGCGCT